>JABAOC010000658.1_pt4 | contig 91798 bp, 78 predicted proteins | sample 7062161 | NCBI WGS metagenome assembly JABAOC01 (sample SAMN14538625, study PRJNA623070) | marine sediment metagenome | biome: marine biome [ENVO:00000428]; feature: marine pelagic biome [ENVO:01000023]; material: deep marine sediment [ENVO:00002113] | place: India: Gulf of Khambhat ... | reverse complement strand
ATGGGCCTGGAGAAAAATCCCAAGGAATGGTTCTTCCCGTACACGGCCGCCCACTATCTCCAGTTCTTCAGAGACGACCACGAACGCGCTCAGGAGTATTATAAAATAACGATGAGCATCGAAGGATATCCGCCGATCGTTAGGCGTCTCTACGCGGACGCGATCTTCAAGTCCATGGACTATGAGAGAGCCTGGCAGACCTGGTTGGAGATCTACAACACGGCCGAGGATGACAGGACCCGAAGAGTGGCCTCCAACCACCTTTACAACATCAAGGCCACTTTAGATACGGATCAGCTCAAGGAAGCGATCGCGAAGTACAAGGAGAGATACGGCCGCTATCCCGCGGACCTGAGCCGTTTGGTCTCTGCCGGATTCCTGGATTCTGTCCCAAAGGATATGGATGACAAGGAATATCTGTACGACTCTCAGACTGGAGAAGTGAAACCCCCGACAATCCCATGGAAAAGATAATCATACTTATTATTATTGCGTTCGGCATGGCCTGGGGAAGCTTTCTCAACGTCCTCATCTTCCGCATTCCCCGGGACATGAGTATCGTCAAACCCGCATCGTCCTGCCCCTCCTGCCGGAAGAAGATCAAAATCTACGACAACATCCCGATCATCTCTTACCTGATCCTGGGAGGGAAGTGCCGGTACTGCAGAGCCAAAATCCCTCTCTCCTACTTTCTGGTGGAGATCTTGACTCCGCTGAGCTTCCTGCTTCTTCACCTTTACTATTCGCTGAGCTTCCACTTCTTCGCGTCCTGCCTTTTTGCCAGCGCGATGATCGTCCTCGGATTCATCGATTTTTACCATATGATCATTCCGGATGAGATCACTCTGCCCGGGCTGGTCCTGGCTCTGGTCTACTCGTTTTTCCGAGACGACCTGAACTTCACCCAAGCCTTGTTCGGTGCGGTCATAGGAGCCGGATTTCTTCTCGTTGTCTACGGAACGTATTTCCTGGTGCGCAAAAAGGAAGGATTGGGAATGGGGGATGTGACCATGATGCTCCTGATCGGCGCCTATCTGGGCTGGCGGCAGACCTTTTTCACTCTGATACTTGCCTCATTTGTCGGGGCGCTGGTCGGAGTGTTCGTCATCCTCTTCCGGAAAAAGGATTTTCAGTATTCTTTGCCCTTTGGAACATTCTTGGCCCCCGCTGCCTATTTTGCTCTTCTCTGGGGAGAGAAGATACTCCGGTGGTATCTGGGATTATTCGAAGGTTTTGTATCTTAATACCTCAGAACTCACATTCCACAATTAAAGATTCTTCTGCGGATAAGCAGGTTCGCATCCAGATAGAAGGGATGATATACACAGGAATGGATGAAGCGACCTTGAAGATTTAGCCTTTCCGAATCGTCCATCGAGGGAAGCCGATAAAATAGGCCTCCGAGTATGTTTGAGCACGCTGAGATCGATCTCGTGGGTACTGATTACGGATTTCTTGATAAGGTGAGATGGCTAACATGCGGAGTTACGTAGGAGCCGAGAGGGACAGTGAGGGAATGGCGTTAAAAATCTGAAGGGAGTAAAGCCATTTCTGTGTATATCACCTGTTTAATTACCTGCGCAGAATAGGAAAATAATCGATAAGCACTACTTCTCGATGAGCACGGGGCCCAATTCTTCTTTCCACGATTTGATCCCATAAGGAAGATCCTCCATGTCATCTCTTTTCAAACCGGCTAAGGCGAGGTCGTAATGGAATCGGGCGTTGGAATTGAACTCGAAGGTTCCTGCGGTTATGGCTCCGTAAAAGTCGATGTTGCTCCGGAAATCCACATAGGCTCTGGGTACGTACACGGCCCCATAAAAATCCGTGTTGGAATTCCAGGTCATGGTCCCGTTAAAGCTGTCTGTCCCCAGCATAAGCAGGCTCGTCGGGTCCTGTGACAAATTATTGATCTGGGAATTACTGCTCTGGCTGAATGTCCCTCCAAGGTAGATGGTGACATTGACACCGTCCGCAATATTCAGCTGCGTGTTGCTCGTCATCGTAAAGTCCCCGGTGACGTAGAGAGTGACATCCGCAGTGATATTCACAACAGAGTTATTCTCCAAAACAAAGGAGGTGTAGGTTCCGCTGGAATCGATCGTACCGACTTCCCCCACTCCCAGGGAATAACCCCCCATGAACGCGAGGTCATCCGGGGGGACCACTGAAGGCATAAGTTTCTCTTCATACAGAGATTTCTTTTCTCCGTCTATGTACGCGTTGCCCTGCTGGATGATCACTGATTCCGGGTCGGATTCAGGACCGGAGTACGCATCGCCGTAGACTTGAGAATTGGGACACATGTCGATGCAGCCTAAGAGAGTCCCGTTTGTCCCGATGTTTCCTTCAGCGCCGATATTCGCTCCGCCATAAGTGCCAACCGTCGAATCATAACTGTCAACTTCTGCGGCTGAAGAGAAGTTGAGATCATCATCCCCAAAAACCGCAAAATTCCAGGGATCGTACTTAATCTCTGTCAGCTCGGCTTTGGTTCCTTTGGCCATCAGTGCTGAAGACGAAAAATCCACCATTCCTCTGGATTTAACCAGCGGCTTCTTAGTCTCCGAGTCATACACCTCGATCTCGATATCTCCGATGACATCCCCGCTCGGAGACTGAAAAGACAGGATGTTCATTGTGCGGATAGCGCTGTCCCCGTCCCAGGTCGTGATATCCCCAAAATTGAGCTCCCACATCGCCCTCTCGATCCCGGCTTCAGCCAGGGAGAGAGCCGTGACGGATTTAAAAGACTTATCCGTCAGCCTGTTTTCCGTGGAGAGCTGAAACAGAAACGGGAGAACGAGAAGGAGCAGGAAGGCCATGACAATTATTCCAATGACCAAGATCATGCCCTGTTCCTGTCTCTTCCTTTTTATGACTTTTTTTTCTTTACACATTGGATTCACCTCCGAAACCTCTTAATCCAGTTTATTCCTCAGCATCACTCCAGTCTGGAGCGTTTCCTGGTAGGTACGCCCCATCAGAATCTGCCGAGTCGTCAAAGAGATATCCACGATGGCGACCTGGCTGAAATCTGCCACGGCAGAGAGGTTGGCTCCTTCAGAACTCAACAGAAAGGAGCTCACCTTCGTGGACATCCATCTGCTGCTGTCAGACCGTGCGCTCACCCCATCCTTGGCATCCATGATCCGTTCCAGGCGGCTCGGGATCTGGGGATTAAGGCGGTACACAACATAATCAAAGTCATTTTCAATGTCGATGATATCCCCGCTCGCATCCACAGAGGGCACCAGGAGTATCAGGCAGCTGTCAGAGGCTGTGTAGACATCCCAGGTGGGCAGAACCTGTGCCGCTTCCTTGATGTCTCTTATCATCCAGTTCTGGACATGACGGACATCCCGAAGCTCTTCGAGCCTAACACTCTCGCTCAGGAAATAACGCTGCCCGGCAGAATACAGAGCGAGCAGGGCGGTCATCAAGAGAGACACAAGCGCCATTGCAACAAGGAGTTCCACGAGTGTCAATCCTTTGGGCCTCGGTCTCTGTGTTCTGGTTTCCATGACATCCCCCTTTATTTTTCTATGAGTCATTTCTTATTGATGCCTTTTTTGGTGACGTACGTGACGACATCTTTCCGCATCTGTTTTCCTCTGTACGTCCATGTCACACTGACGGTCAATTTCTTGATCTCACTGCCGATTGAATCCTCAAGGTTGACGGTTCCGCTGCTGTTGTCCAGGTATGACAGATTATCGTTCGTGAAGGTGTCATCCAGGCCCAATATGTCGCTGTAATGCATCGTGCGTATGACTTCCAGCTCTTTCTGTATGCATTGAGTGGCGATCGTCATCTGTTTCATCCGGGTGAGGATTTCAAAACCCTGGACAAAACAGCTGAGGATCGCTGTCAAAACCACAGTCAACATCAGGATGGTGATCAAGACCTCGACCAGAGTGAACCCAGCCTTTTTATTCGGTTGGATTACCGCCATTCCTTTTCTCCGGTTGAATAATTTTTTAATATTCATTAGTCCGACTCCTCTTAAAAGACGCTTCTATCCGCCACCTGCACAGTTTTTTGGATCTCAGAGAATACAGACGTCCAATGGGTTCCTTTCCTCTCCAGGACGGTCTTTGCTTTTCTTTCGACTATGAACCTGGCAGTCGTCCCTCCATTCATCGCGCTCGTATAAGACACTCTTCCTGTCGCTTCCACCACAGTATACTTTTCATACGGCCATTTCACTCGGATCTCGACATCTCCAGTTTCCTCTCCCCCTGGAATCGGCACGCGGGAAAGAAGCAATACCCGGAGAGAGTGGTCGCCCTCCCAGGTCGTGATATCTCCGTTATTCATCTCAAGGATCGCTTTCTCCAGGCCGACCTCAGCCAGAACCAGAGCAGCCGAGTATTTGGAAGGCTTATCAGAACTCCCGGGTTCCGCATGGATTTCGATCAAAACCGGAAGAGCCAGAGGAAGAAGAATCGCTATTAGCGCCACGCTGGCGAGTAATGACGAACCTTTCTGGCGAAAATGTTCCCTGTAACCTTCTCTTCCAAAATTTTTCATTGCCCCGTCCTCCAATCTTTAATGCATCTTCTGTCTGACACAGAAAAAGCCTGTCCAGACAGGATGTGTGCTGACCTTCGAAAATCCTGAAGGGGCTGATTGTTTCGCTTGGTTTCTTTCATCGCCTCGGTTTCCTTCTCTATTCTTAATACTCATCCATTTAGTCGGTCAGGAGGAACAGAAACAGCGCATCTTTCGGGGTGATTTTGGGGGGGATTTTTTTATCACCCCTTCTCCTCTCTATTGGCTAATCCCTGTTTTTTGAAATTTGATACCCGATGAAATTCGCCCGTAATAGAGATATCGGAATGTCTGAGAGCTCAGGAGAAAAAATTCTTGATTTTTCCTGAATTTCAGGCGAAAACGGATGAAGAGAGAGATGCACCTGTCAGGGGTGAGTCTCGATTCATTCGAAGGAGAGGAAATCCATCTTTATAGGGGGGGGGTAATCCATATCCGATTAAGGGGAGGCGAATCTGGAACCAGAAAATGATTCTCAGGATTCTTGAAAAAAGGGAATATCCATTTGTGCTCAATCGCGGGGAAAACTCCTCCTTAATCTATCGAAAAATATGGTTTTATCTCGTCCAAAGGCAACCGTATCATAATGCGAATATGTCATTGTGAGCAAGCGTGGTAATACCATAAAATAAATGTATTTTTTTTACGAGATTGCCGCGCAAGCTCGCAATGACACCATGAGTCTATTCCTTTAAATTTAACTAATTGCTTCAGGTAAGCCGAATAAAAAAATGGCTCCCTTTTCAGGGAGCCATTTTATCGGGTTCTAATTCCCTATGATTTTATGTCTGTCCGCCTCCGCAGTTTCGACTATCTTCTGTTAGCGGATGACTTTAAATATCTCTCTCCAGGACCTGACCTTGAGCAAGGCGATGGCGAACTGCTCCAGCTTCTGGATCGTGGAGTCATATTCCTGAATGTAGACTTCTCTCTTCCGCATGCCGCCCTCTTCTGTTCTCTGCCGCTCGCCAAGGGTCACGGCCGCGCGTGTCTTGATTGAAAGCTCCAGGTTTTCGACCGGCCCTGTAAAAGTCTCGAGGGCTGTGCTTCCGATGAGAGTGCCCGCCTCGGCCTGGATGAACCGAGCATAGAGCTTTCCTGCACCGGCCAAACTTTCGCAGGGATCAACGCTGTCGATGCTTCCGAAGAGCGTGCTGAAATAACAGATGAAATCAGCGATCTGCGGGTCAGCCCACACTTTATCTCCGATAGCCAGGTCGCCCCTGTCTTTTTCAACCGGCAGGTTGAGGACAAGTGGATCGCCGAGGAACCACTCCACCTGGGGCGTGGCAGTGTCAATAAGAGCGATGAACGAGTAGTTCACGTCACCCGGAGCCCTGTCATCGCCGCCCGTCCCGAAGTACAGACGGGGAACGATTTCTGAGGAAATCGGATTGACCCAGACCGCAGGCTTACAGACGATCGGTAAATTATTCGAATCCTCGTAAATCACTTCCTCCAGCCAAGAAGCATTATTCACCAGATTCGGGGTCACATCCACCTTCCACATTCTTCCTTCCAGGTCCGCGATGTAGACACTGTCCTTATATCCGTCCTGGTTGCTGTCGACAGCGACCGGAGATGCGGGAAGCGCAACCGGGATGTTCCACCCCAGAGCCGCAGTGGTGTCGACTTCAGGAGCCGTGAATCCCCAGAGCTCCTCTCCGGTTTCCGCGTCCACTACATAAAACCGGTTTCCGACGACTCCAGAGGGGTCGTTATCATAACCCGAGCCCATGAAGGCCACCCAAGTATCTTTGCTGCCCACTTTGACCTTGCCGATAGCCGGAACAGACCAAGTCTCGCCCATCTGAGGATCAGTGAACTCCCAGAGCGGCTGTGGATTGAACGGGTTGGTGACATCCAGAGCGAAATAGTAGTTCAATCCTCCGGCCAGAGCGCTGCCGTTTCCGGGCCCCTGACCGCAGACCAGGATCGTCCGCCATTCTTGTTTATTATCTCCGTCCGCATCTATAAACACATCCGCGACTACCGGGCTTCCGTCCACATAGATGTGATGTTCGTAATACCTCTGACCGGTCGAAGGGAAAACCTCCCACATATCCCTTAAGCGAGGGAGGAGGTTGTACGGGATAAAGGCCCACAGCTCCGCACCCGTCACCGCATCTATGCAGTGAACCTGGCCGTCGTTCGCCCCGATATACAGAACCTTCCGTCTGTCCTCCCAGGTATTCAGAAAATCCTGGTAGCCGTCTCCCATTGCCGATGGAGCTTCTATCGGAGGTCCGACCACGACCGGATTGGAGTGGTTGGAGTCTCCGAGTTTCCAGTCATGGCCCTCTCCTCTTATAAAGTTGATCAACCCCACATTGTCGTTGTTCACATCCTGGAGGATTGGACCCAAGACATCGATATTGGCATCCGTGAAATCCACTCTGTCCATCCCCTTAGTAGCAGCAGGAATAGCCGTGTAGAGGGTCCGGGTTGCATGGTCACGCAGATACAAGAGGTTGCCGGCATCCCAGAGGATCTCGACTCCCGCCTGCACGATCTCGCGGCCTTGCGGCTCGTCAGGATTCGGGCGCGTGATCGTCTTCAAGACAGAATAGCTTGTTTCCTGAGGAGTCACCGAAGACACATCGTACGCCCTCAAATGTCCCCTCCAGCCCGGGTAGAAGAACGTGCTTCCGATGATCAGTCTTTTCCGCTGGTCTGCCTCATCGGTAATGGTCGCGGCCACAGATGTGCGGGAGTATTCGCGCTGTTCGACAGTAACATACTCTATTGTGATCTCGTCGATGAAAGGTGTATCAAAAGATGCGCCCGTGTACTCGGCCATCGGGTCCTCTGGAGCAGAAAATACGACTTTCCAGAGGAGTTTTGACCCGAAATGCTTGAACGTGTACGTGGGCAGATTGTTATAATTGCGGATCTCGTTCCCTTCCCAGATCTCGAAGAGCTCCCAATCCTCTCCGTTGTTGGAGAGGTAGAATTCGACCTTCAATCCGGTCTTGTCTTTTCCTCGAGTACCCATATTGAGGTCTGCGATCGTCACTTTGGTCACCGCAAACTTGAAGCTGTCCAGCAACGGGATCATGTTCAGCGATTGGGCCTCTCCGTAGGTGGTGTAGACATTCGCCAAATCGTTTCGGGCCAGATAATAATCTCCGGCGTCGTTCGCATCCGCGAACACGATGTCCACGTCTCCATCCTGGTCAAAATCAGAAGATATCCCCATATCTATGTCGTAAGGAGAAGGTGTCACGGGAAGACAATCGTTGAAACACTTCCATTCAAAATCTATCGGAGGGCTCCCTTCGATAACGCCCCTATTCCTCCACATGTACATCCTCGCATCGTTTCCGGCCCGCCACTTGTCATTCCCGGCCATGATATCAGGCAAACCGTCCTGGTCGAAGTCGTCGACCATCAACGCCACGGTTCCGATACAGTTGGGGTCCCCATGCGGAATATCATGGCGGATGAAATAATCCGTGCCGTCATTTTCGTAGAGGACGATGTAAGGCACGTTTTCCACGCTCCCCACGACGACGTCAATGTCTCCGTCCAGGTCAAAATCTGCGGCTTTGATCGACGAGCCGCCCATCAGATCGCCTGTCGGAAAACCGGGCCTCATGTCATAATTCAGCTCGGTGATGGTGAAGTTCGCCAGGTCAAAACTGGCTGCGCCCGGGTTCCGGACGATGTAGACCTCGTCCTGGCTGATGACAAGAACGTCCGTGTCCCCATCCTTGTCGATATCCACCGAACACAGGTGGTCCGCAGCCCAGCGGCAGTAGATCCCCGCAGTCATGAACGCATTCGTGAAGTCAAGGCTCGGCGCCTGAAAGTAGCGGTTGAAATGGGGATCGTCAGCAGTGCCGGCGTTGATGTACATGCCGGCCACAAACCCGTCGTACACCGCTTGGTCTTCATTATTTTTGAGAAAGAAAAAATCTATCAGGCCGTCGCCGTTGTAATCGCCGGTAGTGATGGCTGCGGGTCCGACTGTCAGGTCCCAGTCGTAGAGTTCGAACGGGTCCACGTCCCAGATCAGCCCGTCATCATCCAATCCGTCCATATCCAGGTCTTCGAAGCGGTTCCGGCAGAGAACCAGGCTGTAGGTGCTGATATCCAGACCGATCAAGTCAGGATACCCATCGCCGTCAAAATCCCCCTGATCGCAGACGTAGATCCGGGCGCCCATCCCGAACGGGTTGGTCACTTCCAAGTTGCCGCCCAGCCAGTTCAAGGTGATCGGCCCTGGAGGCCAGTAGGCGCATGACGTCACCTCAGTATTCTTGTACAATTCCGTGTCAAAATTTTCGATGGCTTGCTGTGTAACTTCGACGCATTCCTCTTCCTGCCCCCAGAAAGGCAGGCTGAGAAAGAAGACGAGTATGAATAATTGAAGAATAATCGTCTTAAATCTTTTTTTTATATTCATTTTTTACCTCTCTCTATGATGATATGGCTTAAGTTCCCGGAAGCTGAATGGCCAACTCGATCTCCAATCGAGATGTCGTTACGCTGGCACCGATTCCCGATGTCCCGATGCAGACCAGTATACAATCCGACGGGTCAGGGGATGCACTTCCGGCCTCATCATCGATTAAAAAGGCGGTGAAGGTGTAGCGGGGGTCATAGCTGCCGTCATAGTTTCTCACGTAGAGCTGGCGGCAGAACAGAACCGTGTTGATATTCGGAGTTCCGTCCTCCTCAGGATCGATCAGGTCCAGAATCTCCTCATCCGTCAATTTTCGGAAATAACCGTCTGAAACGGGATCATCGATCCCGGCCGGCTCGACCAGATAATGCCCGTCAAACCGCACCCATTCACCGTTGGCAAAAGCCTCCTCGATCATGGTCCAGGCCGTGTCAAATCCCGCATCCGCGCCGTTATAGGCTTGCTGCTGAGACCGGACATTTCCCGCGACTCGCGGGCCAGTGCTGGTCACTGTGAGAAGAACGACTCCAATGACCTGGAGAAAAGCCAGGACCAGGATGACAATGACCAGGGCCATTCCCTTCTCGTGAGAAAGAGCGGTCTCTCGAAAATTTTTGTCCGGAAATCCCTTTGTGTCTTTCACGTTATCCTCTTTATTTCCTTATATGGTTCCGATGTTATATAAATTCAAAGACATATTTCTTATGTTGGCCGTGGATTCCAGCAGGAACCTTCTGTGCCTGTCCATCTCAGCTCCTGCGGGAGAGTCCGCAATAGCAGGTTTTGTGTAGATGTAAGTCGCTTCGGAGGGAGGAGTCCCTGAAACGCTTACGTAGGCATTCTCGGTTCTTCCGAGGAGTATGATCCTCACAAACCGGATCCCGGCCAATACAACAGGATCGGTCCAGTCGTAGATATCTCCCCAGTTGATAAAATCGAGACTGCTGATCGTCGCATCACCGTTGTTGTCATCGAGCAGCTGGTCCGCATCCATGTCCCCGTGGTACTGGAACTGTATGTCTTCTATGTTCAGAGCAAGGGCGAGATGATCGTAGGCGTTGCTCATCGGGTTCCACTGGGAGACATACATCACTCCCGGGAGCCCCAGATAGCCGTTTGTTCCCGCAGTGAGGCCGGGATAACTGCCTTCAATGTCCAGCCAGTATGTTTTGAGCTCGACAAAATGGATTGTGCCCCCGACATAATCTGCACCGGCTCCACCGGGCGTTAAGCCGTTCGGGAGGGGAGTGTTGATCCTGTTAAAGCTAAGGGTTGGATAATCTTCAAAATCTTCATCATCATCCCACTCATCCGGGCTCCCATAGCTTACGCTTGTGATCCGGCCGAGTTCCCCGTTCGCCGTGCTGAGTTCAGGATTGGGGAGGATGAGAACGGCACGGTTCACGTAACCCAATGGATCAGCAGGATACGCGTTTCCGTTATAGGGATAAAGGTCGTATTGATACGGTTCGATCACGACCTGCCCTGTTCCTGGATTATAGTCTGCAATGACCAACCGGAGCGGATCAGAGTTTCCGACGATCGTGATCCTGTCGGTTTGGTACGGAGCAGAGCTCTGGTTGGTGTCGTTGTTCACGCCCTGAAGAAAGTAGGGACCGAATCTCTGACTGATCCCCGCCCCGATGGATTTGACATCCCTGGAGATAAAAAACATCGCCGACCGGACATCATGCTGCAGAGAGGCGAACTGCTGCTGGTCCACAGAAAGTCTGTTGCTGCTCACGTACAGAGCCAGAGTGGCCAGCACGACCATGAGCATGATCGTCGAGCCGATCAAGATCTCTATGAGCGTGTATCCTCTCTCGGCGCGTTTGGATTTCTTTGGGTTGGTTTGGAATGAATTTCTGTTCATTTTATTCCATCCTTTTTAACTCATGATCCGTTACCGGCTGATGACTGTGCTCATGTCCGCCCTCACTTGATGCTGGGTCGGATTCTGAATCAGGTCATTCACATCAAATAGCAATTGGGAAGCCGGAAAGACCTGAACCCGGATCTCCCAGAAAAACCCGGATTCCTGGATCACGGTGACTCTTCTGAAGTCGATATTCCCGTCATTGTTCACATCGACCTGCTCGTCAACCGGGCTTACCGCGAGATTGTTCAGTTCGATCGCAGTCAGATTCCTGAGAAAATCAATCTGTTGCTGGGCTAAAAAAGTCGAATTGGTCATCCGGTCTGAACGCCGGTTGTTCATCACGCTGTACGTGAACAGCTGCGCGAGCCCGAGAAGGGCGACAGCCACCAAGGCCATCCCTACTGTTGTTTCTATCAGAGAAAAGCCCTCTTCTTGGGTTTTCCGTTTATTCTGAAATCTTTGGTGTAAAGACCGATTCATCAAATTCCTCGATCGGTTTTGAAACTTCCTGATTATTTTCATCATCTTCATTCCCCACCTTGTGTTTTTGTGTACTCGACAGTGCCGCCGACAAACACGCTGATCACTCTCACATCAGGCTGGTTATACCGGTTGAGTTTGTCGCTCTGGACAGTCATAGTGTTCTGTGATGAGCTGTAGTTGGAGATGAAACCCAGCGGCGAGAACTGGACGATTTGATTGGGAAAATTAACGGTCACGTTGAAGTGTGGCGGGAGGAACCTTCTGTTGAATCCGGGCATCGAATTCCAGATTCCCGGAGTATCTTCCCTTTCCACGTAATAACACCACACGTTCATCTCGCCCTGGGGAATAAAATCGAACCTCACTCGATGGTTTATGCGGGATTTCACGGCCTGAAACTTGGCCCTCTGGAGAGTGGTCATGATATCTCGTGCTGAAGTTTCTAACTTCCGGGCCTCCAGGGAATTGAGTATGCTTGGATAGAGCACGATGGAGACGATCCCGACTATGGCTACCGCCACCAGCATTTCGAGCAGGGTGAATCCTCTCGGCTTGGATGTGGCCCGGTTCCCGGGATTGTTCCTTTTCGGCTGAAAGATTCTTGTTGCGTTATTCATTTTAACCCTCGCTTTAAAAAAAACGGGGATTTCAAAGTCGCATCCTGCAGATCTCTTTTCATATACACACTTTTCCGTCTCACTTCTATCCCCATATTTTTCTTGATTTTATCCATTTTCTCGTCCATTTGCAAGGCATCCTTCTCGCATCAGGATATCAGGGCGGCTTACTCTCGAACCACACACAGTCCTTCTCTAAGTACTAACCTTAATATAGTCTATTTCTGTTTTTCGTCAATACTCCTTCAAGATGAAATCACAGGTGATATTTCTTTCCTGGGATGTAACCCCCAAAGGGAGGGGCTTTCACCTCCAACGGGTAGCGCCTGAGGAGCGGAAAAAAATATCGGCCAAATCCCCTTTTCCAGGGGAAATGAGGAAATCATCACTCGGCATCCTTCAGCGTCCGGATCCTTCACTGCACAAATCCCGCGAAAGGGGGGGTTAGTCCTCATAGCGATTAGACACAATATGGGGTCAGTTATAGGGGGCGCATCTCAACATTCGACATTAACTCTTTACTAAAGCATCCGTGCTTTTTCCAATTTTATTGATTGAAGAAGAAAAGTTTTCTCTATAATGAGTTATTCAGTAAGAAATGTGGAATGTTGAGATGCGACCCCCTTATTTTTCTAGCCGTCAGTATCCAGCCAAGAACCCTGAAAGCAGGATGAAGTCCTTCTCCTGACGATTACAGCTTCTCAATCTGAAATATATCGGTAGAGTCCTTGTCTATCTTGTGCTTTTCCGAAACAGGCAGTCCCAGGATCCAGGCGATCTTGCCTCGGGACAGGAAGACAGGATGCTTTTCCCTTTGGGAGAGCGGGATTCGTTTGGCCCGGAAGATTTCCTTGGTTTTTTTCCGGCCCGGGGCTCCCAACGGGCGGTAGCGATCTCCTTCCCGGCGGGCTCTCACGGTCAGAGGAAACTTCAACTTTCCAAAGTCCAGAAAAGCCCGGGTCTGGTCATCGAAACGAATACGGGAAAGGTCCGCATTCTTCATTCTTTTCCCGCGGAATCTGAGTCCTGCCTCTCTGAGCTCGAGGACCTCTTCTCCATCCCACTTGTATTCGTACTGACCAGGAGCCGCATTGTCTTTTAAAAATATATGGCTCCCTTCTCTGCGCAGGACCAGATCTTCTTTGAGCGAATATTCCTTCCCTTCCGCGAGAGAGAGCACGGATTCCACATCATCGAAGGAAATTCTTCTCAGGCTTCCGCGAAGCTCGAGGATAAAATTCCGGACCACGCGTCTCGCCAGGGCACGAGGAACGGAAGAGAGAGAGCCGATATCCAAAGATGCGCTGCGGCTCCTTTTTTTGATCGCTTCTTGTCCTTTTTTTCGGGCGGTCTCTTCGAGGAGAGCGTCCTCATCCCGAATAATGGACGCGATCTTCCCGAGGCGAGAGATAATGTCCGGTTCAAAATTTTCTTGGATATACGGAAGGAGTTCCAGACGGACCCTGTTGCGGAGGAAGCGCCGGTCCAGGTTGCTTTCGTCCACTCTGAATGCGATCTTTTTCTTTTTTAAATAAGCATCGATCTCTTTTCTCTCGACCTCGAGAAGCGGCCGGATAACTTTTTCCTCCACGGCCGGAAAGATACCGGCCAATCCGCGGAGCCCGCTCCCTCTCATCAGTCTCATCAAGAAAGTCTCCGCCTGGTCAGACATGGTGTGGCCCGTGGCGACCTTAGCGCCGAGCTTCTCCGCTTCACCTTTCAAAAACTCATACCTGAGCTGCCTTCCCGCTTCTTCGATGTTCATCTTCATCGCGCGCGCTTCAGCCCGAACATCTGCCAGTCCCACACTCAGCGGAAGCGAGTGTTTCTTTGCGACATCCCTGACAAACCGCTCGTCATCCTCCGCACTTTGGCGGAGCTTATGGTTGAAGTGGCCGAGGAAGATCCCCAGAGACCATTCATCGCGGAGTTCCAGGAGAAGATGGAGAAGTGCCGTGGAATCGACGCCCCCTGAATACGCGACCAGTATCTTTTCCTTATTGCCGAAGAGCTTGTACTTCAATATGGTCTTCTTGACTTTTTCTAATAGCATGGGCATTGACCTCGACTTCCTTCCCCACACAATCAACAGGACTCCGCTGATTCCCTTTCACAGGGAAAGAAATATCCGTTCATCCGTCCAGCAGGAAGATGGGAAATGGCGGTGGAGGGATTCGAACCCCCGACACTACGGATATGAGCCGTATGCTCTAACCACCTGAGCTACACCGCCGGTGGATAAGATTTTAGCCGAATCCCCTGTTGAAGTCAACGGAGGTTAAATCACGATTCGGGGGACCTGGGGATTGATACGCGACACAATCTCATAGTTTATGCTCCCCACAAGCGACGCCAGGTCATCCGCCGTGATACGGTCTCCTCCCTCTTTCCCGAGGAGGACGACTTCCTCTTCCAGGCTTATCCCCGGAATATCCGTAGCATCCACCATGATGAAATCCATGGCCACCCGTCCCCGAAGCGGGGCTCTTTTCCCTTTGACCAGCACGTAGGATGAATTGGAGAGCTTCCGGTCATAACCGTCATAATAACCCACAGGAAGCACCGCCAGAACGGTCTTCCGGCTCACTTTATACGTGCATCCGTAACCAATGAACGATCCCTTCGGAACTTTTTTGACTTGGGCAACACGCGTTTTCCAGGAGAGGACAGGCCTGAGTCGGAGAGGTTCCCGTTTCTGGAGACGGCAGGAGAGATACGTCTCCTTGGACGGCCAGAGGCCGTACATGCTTATCCCGGCACGAACCATATCAAAATAGGTCTCGGGAAAAAGAATGGCTGAGGCCGAACAGGACATGTGTTTGAGAGGGATCTCGATTTTATTCTTCTCGAGCTCCTGGACGACTTTTTTAAAGTTCTGGAGCTGGGACTGGGCATAGGTATGATCGGTGGTGTCTTCGATGTTGGCGAAATGAGAGGAAATCCCCTCGAGGACCAGCTCAGAGTGCTCCAGGGCTTTTGTCATGTATGAGAGAGCCTCTTCTTTTCGGATTCCTTGGCGATAGGTTCCCGTTTCCACCTTCACATGAAGAAAAGCCTTTTTCCGAAGCCGTCGGCAGATTTGGGGCAGTTGATCGAGTGTTTCAAAGTTGTAGACTGTGAGACGCAGATCCCGGGCAACGGCCTCTTTCAGACCGTCCAGCGGGACGTATCCCACAACCAGTATCGGACAGGTCAATCCCGATTCCCGGAGAAGAATCCCCTCTTCAAGAGAATGGACGCCCAGCCAATCCGCCCCGGCCTTCACAGCGATCCTTGAGACCTCGAGTATCCCATGACCGTAGGCATTCGCCTTCACCATGGCCAGGAATTTCCTCTTCTCTCCGATCAATTTCCGGAACTGCTGGATGTTGTGAACGAGGGCGGCGCGGTCGATCTCCACCCACTGCAAGTGCTTATTTGATTTTGGTTTGGTCATCGGATTCGGAAAATCAGAGCCCCGACTTGACCTTTTTCAGGTCGATCAGATCCTTCAATTCATCCTCGACAAGGATGGTGTCCCGCCTTTCCATTCCAGTGGAAACAACGGCAATCCTCGCTTCCACGCAGTCTTCGATCAGTTTCAGGTAATCCCTGAAAGCTTCCGGAAGGGAGGAAAAATCCTGTGTTTTTTCGATCGGCTTCTTCCAGCCTTTGACCGTCTTGTACTGAGGGACGATCTTCTCCAGAACCCAGCTCTCTGTCGGAAATCCGGGGAGGCGCTCCCCTTTGTACGTGTATCCCACACACACGCTGATCTCTTCGAGGCCATCCATGACATCGGGCTTGGTCAAAGCCACCCGGTCGATCCCGTTCAGGCGGCAGGAATAGGAAACCGCCACCGCATCAAACCAGCCGCAGCGCCGGGGACGGCCGGTTGTGGCCCCGTATTCGTTCCCGCGGTCGAGCAAGAACTTCCCTGTGTCATCGAATATCTCAGTCGGGAAGGGACCTCCCCCCACTCGAGTGGTGTAGGCTTTGGTCACTCCCAGGATGGAATCCACTTTCCGAGGCGAGACTCCCAGGCCTGTGCACACGCCTCCAGCCGTCGAGCTGGAGGAGGTGACAAAAGGAAAAGTGCCGTGGTCGATGTCCAGCAGAGTCCCCTGCGCGCCCTCGAAAAGAACTGAATTCCCCTCTCTCATCTTCTCGTCCAGAAGCAGAGAGATATCCTTGATGTATTTTTTGATCTTCGCCGCATACACCGCGTATTCCTCGTACACGGCCCTCGGGTCCAACAGCGGTTTGCCAAAATGGGCAAAATAGATATTCTTGAAGTCGATGTTTTCCTCTATCTTTTCCTTCAGGACAGAAAGGTCCAGAAGATCCCCCACCCGGATCCCCCGCCGCGCCATCTTATCTTCATAGGAAGGGCCGATCCCGCGGAGCGTGGTCCCGATCATTTTTTTGCCTCTTCTCTCTTCGCAGGCTTCCTCGATGAGCGAATGATACGGAAGAATCAGGTGGGCATTCCGGCTGATCGCGATATTGCCGTTGATCTCCACCCCGTTTTTTCTGAGCTCTTCGATTTCCTCCAAGAATGCCTTGGGGTCCAGGACGACTCCATTTCCGATGATACACAACTTGCCGGGATGCAAGATCCCTGAGGGGACGAGATGGAGTACAATCTTTTTCCCTTTGACGATGACAGTGTGACCGGCGTTATGCCCTCCCTGATAACGGGCCACAACGTCGAAGGAAGGAGTCAGGAGGTCTATGATCTTGCCTTTGCCTTCATCTCCCCATTGGGTCCCGAGAACGAGCAAATTGGCCATACAAGTCCTTTGCGTGAATGATGCCTGTTGTATTGAAAAAGTTGAAAACTTATTTGAGACTGAATTCTATCAGAAGTTTCACCCGGATACAAGGCTAAAAGCGAAAAGCCGCCTGAAGCGCAAACGATTCATCTTCGACGTCTGCCACTTTCTCGGCGTCCCAATCGTACTCAAATTTCAGGAATAAATTCTGCGAGACATTAAAGACAAGCCCGAGCACCCAGCGCCTGTGTTTTTCAAAAATTCCGAGCCCCGGAACATCAGGACTCGTAAATCCCGGCCCGTGAAAACTGTCGTCATAATCCAGATGCTGGTAGCTGACCACGGGACGAAACTTGCCCAAATTCATCAGGGCCTGGACAAAGTACCCTTCCGCCTTCCCCGAGCCATCCGGATTGCCTATATCCGCTACGGAGTATTCAGCAAGGACCTGCCATTCCGGCGTGAACCACTGAATATCGAATCCCTGGAGAACAAGGTCTCGCGTGCTGTCCTCATCGTATTTTCCCCTGTACTGGGAATAGGCCACTTCGAATCCTCTGCCGATCCGGAAGCCCAAGCGGCCGCCTCCGGCCTTATCTGCGTTGTTATCCTTGAACTGCTGGCCCTGAGTCAAATCCTCGCCTTCGGCCAGACCGTTCCCCAAATAAACGGAGTAAAAAAAGCGGCGGATCCGTCCCTCCAGAAGGAGTCCCACGTCTCTCCAGAACCAGGGATACATTTTTTCAACGTTCAAAGGAGGATTGATCAAAACGGTTTGATGTGGACGGTTGGATTCGTTGTATCTTCCGAACGGAACCGGATAGAGGCCCAGCTTCAGCCCTATCCCCTCCGAAGCGCCCAGCGAGATCCAGGCCTGAGTCAGGTCGAATGTGCCCTCTGGATTGAACTGAAGTTCCGTCAAGTAAGAGAGACCAGACGAGATATCTCCGAAAAATTGGAGCCCGGCCAGGACATTCTGGAAGCTTCCTTTTGTGAGGGCTGGTGCATCCGGGCTTTTCACATAATCCAGCGCAATGTAGCCGATGAGAGTGGCCTGAGCCTGGAGAACCACGACCACAGAAAAAAGAAAAACACAAACAAGAATTTTATTTTTCATACCACCGAATAGTCGAAATCATCATCCAGAAGACTGTCTTTCCACTTCTCCACGTTCGCCTTACGGGAAATGAGCCGGCTGATCTCGTTGACCCCCTTTTTGGTCCCGATACAGATGAGACCGCAGATTTCTCCGTTTTTGACCACGATTTTCTTATAGATTCCCTTATCTGCGTTCTCCACTCTCAACTCTTCGAAAGACTCGTCTTCAGGATGGACCATTCCGACGGATGTGAGATCCATGCCCACCACCTTCAAAGTGTTGGAGGGGATGGTCCCCTCATATTTTTGCCTCTGGCCCAGGATGTTCAAAGCCGCGATCCGGGCTTGGTTGAAAGTCGCGGGAATGATCCCGTAGACTCGCCCGGCGTGTTGTGTGACATCCCCTGCCGCCCATATATCGGAGTGGCTGGATTTGAGGTAGTCATCGACGACAAGACCCCGGTCGGTCTCGAGTCCGGCCTCTTGTGCAATCCGCAAGTTGGGCCTGACTCCTGCCGCCACGAGAGCCACGCCGGTTTGAATCTCCTGGCCCCCCTTGAACCTCAAGCCCGTGACACTGTCCTGACCGAGGACTTTTTCGCAGGCCAATCCCAGGTGGACTTGAATCCCCATTTTTTCGATCTGATCTTTGAGAAGAGAACCTCCCTGGGAATCCAGTTGACGCGGAAGAAGATGATCGAAGAATTCCACAACCCTGACCTCTGCACCTCTGGATTTGATCGCCCGGGCTGTTTCCAGGCCCAAGAGCCCTCCTCCGATCACAGTCACTCTCCGGTGGTCTTGGATATACTCCAGGATTTCAAAGGCATCATCCAGAGTTCTGAGGGTGAACGCTCCCCGTTTTTCCGCCCCCTCGATCGGAGGAACAAATGCCAGCGATCCGTTCGCGATGAGGAGAAAGTCATATTTTTCTCTCTGTCCGCCCGCGACTTCGATCTCTTTGGAATCAGGGGAAATCTGCGTTACGGGTTTTTCCAGATGGACATTCACGTTCTGCTCAGAATACCATCTCTCCGGAAAGGCGTATATCTTCTCCAGAGGAAGCCGGCCTGCCAGAAACTCGATCAAATTCGGGCGGGGATAATAATGGTACTTCTCATCGGCAAACACATCGATCTCGACTGTTTTATCCTGTTCGCGGAGGGTTTTCGCCGCGATCGTACCCGCCAGTCCATTCCCGATGATGATGACTCTCATGGATGAAAACTCTTTGACGACCGGGTCTAGCCGAGTTTCTGAAAAAATTCTTTGCCCACACCGCACTGAGGGCAAGTCCAGTCGTCTGGCAACTCTTCGAAAGGAGTTCCGGGTTTGATTCCGTGGTCAGGATCGCCCTGTTCGGGATCATAGATGTATCCGCATGCTGTGCATTCCCACTTTTCCATCGCATACCTCCCTGCTGAACTTAAAAAAATGCTCCGGGATCAGGAAATTTTCGAGATCAATCGATCCCAAAAAATCAGGCCCCTCTTTCCGTAGATTCAATCCTCATCAAGGACACGGGTTTCGTATTCTTTTTCCAGTTTCAATTTGTGCGACTTTTCCTGCATGACGAGAAATTCGAACAGCTTCTTGATCTCTTCCTCCTTGGCCTCTTGTGCGAGACCCGAATACAAATCGACAGCCTTCTGTTCTTTTTTGGCGGCAAGTATCAGGAGATCTTGAAAACTCATATCCGCACTCGGGGGTTCTTCGACGAGATAATCACTTATCTTCAGGTCAAGGACATCTTCCACCTTCAAGGATTCCGCTTTCTCTTCACTCAACTCCTGAAGAAGCTTCTTATGATTCCTTTCTTCACCCTGGAGCTCGGACAGCAACGTCTTCAAACCCGGTGTCTCGGCTATCTCGATCATGTTTCCGTAGGCCTTTATGGCTTCTTCTTCTCTCTGGATCGCAAATTCGACGACTTGCTCGAATGTTTTTGTCTCCATTTTATCTCCTTATAATTGATTGACTTTATTCCATCTCCCGGCTGACGCTGATAAATCGATGTTCCTCGATGTCTCTTTGAGTTCACATCCTCATGCGAGTGAACGGAAGAAGCTCTCTCCTTTCTGTTCAGCCGCTATAGTGTCTTACACTCACTCCACTTTCTACAATCACTCTTCGGCCATGAGAGTCTTGATAAGGGCGATTGCAATTGAACGAGAAATACAATTATAATGGATTGACCTTTTATGTCAACCAAACTCAGCGGGATGAATCCCCTCTCGCTTGAGGAGGTATGAATGATTGAAGATTCTCTGGCCAAGAAGGCTCGGAAACAGCTCTACAAAGCGGCAAAAGAAATCAAGCTGGACCCCAATCTGCTCAAGATCCTGGAACAGCCGATGCGTATTCTGAAAGTTTCCGTCCCGATCAGACTGGACAACGGAAGAACCAAAGTCTTCACAGGTTTCCGCTGCCAGTACAACAACGCCAAGGGCCCGACAAAAGGCGGAGTCCGCTACCATCCTGAGGTTTCCGAGGAGGAAGTCGTGGCCCTGGCGGCCTGGATGACCTGGAAGTGCGCCCTTCTGGACCTCCCCTACGGGGGGGCCAAGGGAGGGATTATCTGCGACCCGAGAAAGCTGTCCGAAAGCGAGCTGGAAAGAATGACCAGACGGTACACGTCCGAGATCATGCCCATCCTGGGCCCGCATATCGATATTCCCGCGCCGGACGTCTACACGACCTCTAAAACAATGGCCTGGATCATGGACACGTTCTCGATGATGAAGGGTTACACAGAACCCAGCATTGTCACCGGAAAACCAGAGATCCTGGGCGGGTCCAAGGGGAGAAAAGAGGCCACGGGAAAAGGAGTGGCTATCATCACGAGGGAATTTTTCAAGGCTCAAAAGAAAAGCCTCGAAGGGGCCACTGTTGCCATCCAGGGATTCGGGAACGTGGGCGGTCACGCCGCACATTTCTTATCCCAGATGGGCGCGAAGATCGTGGCTGTCTCGGATGTGTCCGGGGCTCTTGTTAATCCTGATGGCCTCGATGTCCAAGGGCTCATAGCCTGCGTGGAGAAGCACGCCTGCGTCATCAAACATCCGGGAAAGCAAATTGACAGGGAAGATGTTCTTTACCATGAGGCGGAAATTCTGATCCCCGCAGCTCTGGAAAACCAGATCCATAAGAAAAACGCCGAGAAGATCAAAGCCAAGGTCATCGTCGAGGGAGCCAACGGACCCACCACGCCAGAAGCAGATGAAATTCTGGAGAAAAAGAAGGTGCCTGTAATCCCTGATATCCTGGCCAATGCCGGGGGAGTTGTGGTCAGCCATCTCGAATGGGTGCAGGCTCTCAGCGGGCTCTTCTGGGAGGAGGAGCAGGTGAATGCCGAGCTGGAGCGAAAAATGGTGAAATCGTTCAAAGAGGTCTGGCAGGCATGTTCAAAAAAAGACATCCCTCTGCGGTGCGCCGCCTATATCGTCGCCATCGAACGAATCGCGGAAATCTACCGCTACAGGGGGATGTTTCCCTGATAAGCCCATAAATAACTGCCTGTTGGACTTGCTCAATAATTTACAAACAAAGCAAAATGTCATTGCGAACGAAGTGTGGCAATCCCGTCAAAAGAAATTCAATTTTCTCTAAGAGATTGNNTCGCAATGACACCTTTATCCTCATTATCATTAATAAAAGTGTTACTTAATTACTGAACATAAACACCTGTCCCCTTTTTTCTTGATTTAGCATCTCATTTCTTTTATCATGGGTATTCAATGCAGATCGATATTAAATCCGTAAGCACACTGCTCATGGGATGGTTCGTTCCCGGATTGGGGCATGTGCATTTGAAAAAATACTGGAAAGGCGGGATCTTTTTTGTCTCCATCGTTTGTATGACCGCTTTGGGCCTGTTCATGGGAGGAAAGATCTACTCCTTCCAGACAGAAAATCCTTTGACTATCCTGGCTTTCTTTTCGGATATCGGAAACGGTCTCATATTCATCCTTTCGAAGATTTTCTCTTTCGGTCAAGGAAACCTGAAAAACGCAACATTCGAATTCGGAACCGCCTACATCGCTGGCGCCGGACTCTTGAATTATCTCATCGCACTGGATGCGTTCGACATCGCTTCAGGAAAAAAGAAATGATCTGGAAAAGCCATCTCCTCTCGATGATAGTTTACGCCATCTTCGTCTGTATCGTGCTCGCCCTCCTCAGAAGAGAGGACAGAAAAAGCCAGATCAAATACGCCCTCTTCCTCTTCCTCATCATGGTTGTCGGAGGACTGCTCTTCGGCTGGTTCATGTATCTTTTCACCCTCTAGCTTCTCCCCTTTTTATTTCTGCGCGCTTTCTTTGAATCCCCCAATCGATATGTTATAATTTCACCCCTGAGTTGATGAAATCCCGAATCTAAATGATCGAACTCTACCATGTATGGAAACAGTATCAAGCTCCCAAGTGGGCACTTTCTGATATCACTCTTCATGTGAAGAAAGGTGATTTCACATTCATCACCGGGCCCAGTGGCTCGGGCAAAACAACGCTCCTCAAGCTGATCTTCAGAGAGATTCTTCCGACTCAAGGGCAGATCGTCATCGACAACAGGAATATCCTCCGCATCCCCGACCACAGAATATACAGGTTGAGAAGACGCATGGGGATCGTTTTCCAGGACTTCCGCCTTCTCTTCCAGAAAAAAGTTTTCGAGAATGTCGCGGTGGCCCTGCAAGTACTGGGGACTCCGCGCAAAGAGATTCGAAGACGCGCCTTCAATGCACTGCGGATGGTCAATCTTCATCACAAAATGTGGGAATACCCGTCCCAGCTCTCGTACGGAGAACAGCAGAGAGTCGCCATCGCCCGGGCAGTCGTGAGTACTCCCAAAATACTCCTGGCGGACGAGCCGACGGGGAACCTCGATCCAGAACTCGCGAATGAAATCATGACGGTTTTCAAGGAGATCAACAGGCAGGGAGCCACCGTGATCATATGCACGCACGACAGAGAGCTGATCCGTCACTTCGGTGATATCATTTTATTCCTCTACAAGGGAAAATTGATCCGGAAGGAAAAGCTTTGATCTACCAGAAGTTCAAACATACGGCCAAAGAGACGATCACGAATCTCTGGCAGAACAGGGGGCGCAATATTTTCTCTATCACCACCATCTGCCTTTCCTTTCTGATTTTTGGAGTTTTTCTTTCTCTTTCGAACAATATTTTCTACACCGCGAAAGAACTCTCCAAGAACATGCTGATCATTTTCTTCCTCGAGAAAGATATCCCGGAAGAGCAGAGAAGCTCGGTTGAAAAAAGACTCAAAGAATCCTCTCTCGTCAACAATGTGCGGTACGTCAGCGCTGAGCAAGCTTTAGTGAGATTCAAGCAGAATTTCCCCGAACTTCAAGGAGTGATCGAAAACATAGAGATCAATCCTTTCCCCGCGTCTTTTGAAACCAATCTCGCCGAAGAAAACCTCTCTCCTGAAACGATATTGAGATTTATCCAGGTCATGAAAGACATGGACGGGATCGAGGATGCCCAGTTCAACAGAGATTGGGTGGAAAGGATGGAATCCCTCAGCCGGCTGGCCCAAGCGATCGGTCTCTTCTTAGGAGGAATACTCGCTCTCGCTTCTTTTTTTATTATCTCCAACGTGATCCGGCTCAACGTATTTGCCCGCAGGGATGAGATCGAAATTCTCCGGCTGGTGGGAGGCACAAACCTTTTTATCCGTGTCCCTTTTATCCTGGAGGGCGTAATTCTGGGGATCCTGGGAGGAGCGGTCTCCCTCGCCCTGCTCTTCCTTCTCGTAAAATTCTTCCCTCTCTATTTGGGCGCATCCTTGGGGGCTTTGAATGATATCATCAACTTCCGCTATCTTTCTCCGACCCAAATCGGCCTGCTCATCGCGGGAGGAGCCATCATCGGATTCTTGGGAAGCCTCAGCTCGCTGGCCCGCTTCCTGAGAGTTTAACTGGGAACAGTCCCCAATTATTCAAATATCCGGCTGGCCTGCCTGTGGGCTTCCCTCAACGGCTCAGGAATCCTGAATTTCGAACACCGAAGTGTGATATCTGCGGCATGGACGATATCGATCCTGTGTCCGGGGGACACGAAGACCGGTTTAACGCCTGAACGCGTTCTCAGGCTGAGCCCGACTTTATCTCCGCTCTCATTCTTGAAAAAAGTGTAACTCCCGGAGTTTTCCGGGGGTGGTTCAAACGGATAATAGGGCTGCTTGGCGCACCCTATCGTGCAGATATCCAGAATCACTCCGACGAAAGAGGCCAGGCCCATTTTTCTGGGGTGAGCGATGCCGTTTCCATCCACGAAGGTCACGTCCGGTTTTATCTTGATCTTCCGGAACGCGTCCAGGAACACGGGACCCTCCCTGAATGCCAGATAACCGGGAATATAAGGAAAACGGAGTTCTCTGACGGCCTCAGCGGTTTCCACGATTTTGAGCCCGGGAAGCCTGAACACGACAAGACTCGCCCCGATCTTTTTCGCCTTCCGGTCATAGCCAAAATCAGCTCCGGCCACCAGGTCCACCCGCCTGTCATCCCATTCAAGAATGAGTTTCGAAGAGAGGCTTCGCTGGACTCTGGCCGCATCTTCCAGGCTCATTCCCTGAAACATTCGTTCACGGTGTTCCATGTGTATCTTTCTCCGCAGGGATGATGTCTCGATTCATTTTATCATTAAGGAGACCATATTGACATGGTATGCCTCTTGTCCTAAAATCCCAAATAATGGCAACCTTAGGGCAAGACCTCAGGAGAGAACGAGAACTTCGGGGCGTCTCTCTTGAGGAAATTTCAAACTCGACAAAAATCAGCCTCCGGTTTCTTGAGGCGCTGGAGCAAGACCGCCTGGACGAGCTTCCCGGGGAATTTTTCATCAAAGCTATCCTTCGGGCCTACGCGAACTTCCTGGGCATGGAAGAAAATGCTGTTCTGAACAAATACTACATGGATTCCCTGTTGAAAGGGGAAACTCTCGATGAGAAAGCCGAGAGGAAAAAAATCAAACAGCCGATCCCGAGAAAACTTAAAAAAAAGATCGTCTTTTCCGTTCTGGCGACAGCTTCCTTGATCATTCTGATCTTCCTCTACATGATCTCATGGGGAAAAAAGATACCTCTCCCTCAGGAAGAGCTCATGGCTTCAGAGCTCATCAAACGAGAGACCCCGGCCCACCTCCCTGACATCGAGCCTTTTTCTCAATCTGTCTATGAAGAGAAAAAATTGATGCTTGAAATCACCTTCCTGGAAGAAACATGGCTTCAGGTGTATGCGGATGGCGAGCTCAAAGTTGAGGAGGTCAAACGAGCGGGAGAAAAAATCGCAGTCGAAGCGTCCGAGGAACTGCTCGTCAATCTTGGGAACGCAGGGGGAGTGGCCTACTGGCTTAACGGAAAAGAAGGAAAGCCTCTCGGTGTCCCCGGAGTTCCTATCAGGAACATAAAGATCACCCTCGAAAACTTCGAGGACTTCCTCTACCAAGAACCGGAAAACATCGGTATTCCGAGTCTTGTGAGCTGACAAAGTGAACGACAAAGAAACTGCAGGGAGAGAACACCTTAAAACAAGAGGCTCTCGATTTCTGGGGATCACGATCATTCTTCTGATCGTTTTCTTTTTCGCGATTGAATTTTTTATCGGCGAGGGAGAAGAGTTCCCCCCGACATCGGTCACGACTATTCTTCTTTCCATTCTTCAGCTCATTGTGCTTCTCCTTTTTCTCATTCTCTTTTTCGTTTTGGGCAGAAACCTCACAAAACTCTACCTGGAAAGAAAAAGAAAGGTCATCGGCGCTCATTTTAAAACCAAGCTGGTCCTGTTCTTCATCGCGCTGTCCCTCATCCCCACTCTCCTCCTGTTCCTTTTCGCCAGCGACCTGATCAACCGGAATATCGAACAATGGTTCAAATCTCCGATGGACAAGATCATGGATGACACAAAAAGCCTGGCGGATGGTTTCCGAGCGAACAGCAAAGACATCACCTACCATTACGCCCGCCAGCTGAGAAACGCCGTCGAGGAACAAAAGCTCATGACTCCGGAAAACCGGGAGCCGTGCATGGAGTTTATTCGCGTTAAATTATCCGAATACAACCTGGATGAGATCGGATTCTACATCGAGAACGAAGAGCAGTTTTCCTATTTGAACCCGGACCTTCCTCTTCCGGACTACAAGAGTCTCGACCCGGACATCGTGGAACGCGCCAAAATGGGCGATTTGGTCAACAGCATTGAACCGATGGGAAACGGAGAGATGATCCGACGCGGAATTCCCTTCTATTCGCCCGGAACCGGAATCGTTTTGGTCGTCGCGGGAAAATACCTTCCCCAGAATTACGCCCAAAGAATACAGAGCATCACCTCCTATGTCGAAAGATACCAGCAGTTGAAAGCCCAGAAAAATCCGGTGAAAAAATTCTATTTCATCACGCTTATCTTCATCACTCTGCTGATCATATTCGCAGCCAGTTGGATCGGGTTTCACCTCGCCAAAGCCATCACAGTCCCGATCGAAAAGCTGGCGCAAGCGACAAAGAATGTTTCGAAGGGAAGCCTGGATGTCCGGGTGGAAGACCCGGCTTCGGATGAGATCGGAATCCTTATCGATTCGTTCAACCAGATGATCGCAGATCTTAAAGAAAGCAATCAGAATATCGCTCAAAAAACATCTGAGCTTGAAGCCCGGAAACAGTATATCGAGACTGTGTTGAACAATATCACCACAGGAGTCATCACTGTGGATGCCCAAGGCTTGATCACGACAATCAATCCCTCTGCCCGGGAGATGCTGGCACTCCCTGGAGGAAACATCATCGGGAAAGACTATAAAGACATTCTCTCCTCTTCTATTTATAAAGAAATGTCACGGCTCATCGAGCAGGGTATCCAGAACCAGCATAAACGCTATGACAGGGAAATCAGCATCAACTTTGGTGCTCTGAATAGAACCATTGCGCTCACCCTGTCGCCGCTTAAGGAATCCGAAGACACTTTTTCAGGATTGATCATCGTCCTCGATAACCTGACTCAACTCATCAAAGCCCAGAAAATCGCAGCCTGGCAGGAAGTCGCCCAGCGATTTGCTCACGAAATCAAAAACCCGCTCACTCCGATCCAGCTCTCCGCAGAGAGAATCAAAAAGAAATTGGGGCAGAACAAGAGAAAACGTGATGCGATTATCAGCGCCGGAGCCAGCACTATCATCAGGGAAGCCGGAACGATCAAAGCGCTCGTGGATGAATTTTCCAATTTCGCCCGCATGCCGGAAACTCAGATGCAACCCACGAATATCCACGAGATCATCCAGCAGACTATTTCTCTGTTTAAAGGCGTGTTCGCGGATATCGAATTCAGCTTGAAGCTTTCCTCCAATGTTCCCTCTTCAATCCAGACTGATCCCGAGCAACTGAAGAGAGCACTCATCAACATCCTCGATAACGCTGTCCACGCCATGAACAAAAAAGGAGAAATCAAGATTCAGACAATCTTCAGCCGGAAAAACCGGAGAGTCCGAGTGGAGATCGCAGATTCCGGACACGGCATTCCTCTCGAGGACAAAAACAAGCTTTTTCTGCCACATTTCTCAACCAAGAAGAAAGGAACGGGACTCGGATTGACCATTGTGAACAAGATCATCAGCGATCACAATGGTTCCATCGAGGTGGTAGACAATCACCCCCACGGGGCAAAATTCATCATCCAGCTTCCCGCATGAATAACGAAAAAATATTAGTCATCGACGATGAGGCCGGCATCAGGTCCTCTCTCAAAGGTATCCTGGAGGATGAAGGATATATCATCAAAGCGGTCGTCTCGGGCGAGGACGCCTTGAAACTTCTCCGAAAGGAAAATTTCGAACTTATCCTTCTTGACATCTGGCTCCCTCAGATGAACGGGATCGAAATCCTGAAGAAGATAAAGAAAATGGATGAAAATCCTCAGGTGGTGATGATCTCGGGGCACGGCTCGATCGAAACCGCCGTGCAGGCCATAAAACTCGGAGCCTATGACTTCCTGGAAAAACCTCTCTCACTGGAAAAAGTCATCCTCACGGTCAAGAATGCTCTCATGCAAAAAAAACTGGAGGAAGAAAACATCCAGCTTCGCGAATCCATCAGGCAGAAACACCACTTGATCGGAAAAAGTCAACCCGTCCAAAAACTGAGGAGCGATATTGAGAAAGCCGCTCCGACCAATGCTCCGGTTCTGATTTACGGAGAGGACGGGACAGGAAAAGAACTGATTGCCCGGTTGATCCATCAAAACAGTCCGAGGAAAAACAAGAGATTTATCCAGATCAATTTCGCTGCCATTCCTGACGAGTTGATCGAGATTGAGCTGTTCGGCTATGCGAGAAAAAGCTCAGCTGATGCGGGAAAAGACAAAAAGGGGAAACTGCTGCTGGCGGACGGAGGAACGATTTATCTGGATGAAATCTGCGACATCAGCCTGACGATTCAGGACAAACTCTTTCGAGTGATCGAAGAACAAAAGTTTGAACCCCTGGGATCAAGCGAATCCATACCGGTGGATATCCGACTCATTTCAGCAACTAACAAAAATATAAAAGAGCGCGTCTCCAAAGGAAAGTTCAGGGAAGACCTGTTTCTCAAATTGAATGTGATTCCGATGACAATCCCTCCTTTAAGAGAAAGAAAGGAGGACATTCCTCTGTTTATCGACTATTTCCTGGAATATTTCTCGATCCAGGACAGCAAGAAGGTCAAATCTATGAATAAACACGCCATGGAAGCTTTTCTCAACTACTCATGGCCGAGAAATGTGAGCGAGCTCATCAACGTGATCGAGAGGTTCGTCATCATGGTCCCGGATGATGAGATCAAGGCCTCCCATCTCTCTCTGCTCGTGGAATCTCGGGAATCCCCATCATCCCCCGGACCTGACAAGAAGGTGTCACTCAAGCAAGCCAGCGAGCAGTTCGAAAAGGAATACATCCACAAGACTCTCATCAAGAACAAATGGGATCTTTCCAAATCCGCTGCCGTCCTCAAGCTCAAAAAGGACCAGCTCGATAAAAAAATCAAAAAGCTGGGGATAACATTCCTCGGCTGACTGGGGTCGCGTCTTAAGGCTAACTGGGGTCGCGTCTTAACATTTTACATTTCTCAATAAGAGAGGCTATAAATTTAGGAAATGTAAAATGTTAAGACGCGACCCCTTATTTTCTGCTATAATAGGGAAAATTTTTTTGAGGATCGAGAACTGATGGAAGGCGAAATACTCAAGGTCCTGACCGCTGTCAGAGACTTTATCTGGGGACTTCCACTGATCATTCTCCTGGTCGGCACAGGCATTTTTCTGACCATCCGGCTCAAAGGCCTTCAAATTCGAGGCCTTTTGTATTCGCTTTATCTCGCCTTGATAAAGAGAAAAGAAGACGATGAACATGCGGGCGACATCTCTCATTTCCAGGCCTTGATGACAGCGTTGGCCGCCACTGTGGGCACGGGAAACATAGTCGGGGTGGCCGTCGCTATCACTGCCGGAGGTCCTGGCGCTCTGTTCTGGATGTGGGTGACCGGGATATTCGGGATGGCCACCAAGTATTCCGAAGCCGTTCTGGCGATCAAATACAGAGAAGTCGACGAGTTCGGAACGATGAGCGGGGGTCCGATGTACTACATATCCAAAGGATTGGGCTGGAAATGGCTCGGCACCCTTTTTGCCGTCTTCGCGGCCATCGCTGCCTTCGGTATAGGAAACATGGTCCAATCCAATTCAGTCGCCGATGGCGTCAAAACTTCTTTGGGAATCCCGAACTGGATTACAGGAATCTTTCTGGCCTTTTTTACAGGGCTGGTCGTCCTCGGTGGGATCAAAAGCATTGCCAGAGTCACACAGGTTCTTGTGCCTTTTATGATCATCATTTACATCATAGGAGCCATGACCATCCTCCTCCTCAACATCTCCTCTATCCCTCAGGTCTTCGGACTAATTTTCAAACATGCATTCACACCCACAGCCGCCACCGGAGGATTTCTCGGGGCAGTGGTGATGCAAACCATGCGCCACGGAGTTTCCAAGGGTGTCTTTTCCAACGAATCGGGGTTGGGTTCAGCGCCGATTGCAGCGGCCGCAGCCAGGACTCCCAATCCGGTCAAACAGGCCCTGGTATCCATGACACAGACATTCATCGACACTCTGGTGGTCTGCACGATGACCGGAGTGGTTCTCATCTTCAGCGGCCTCTGGACTTCAGGCGTCAAAGGCGCCGAACTCACGGCCAATGCCTTCGACAAATACTTCCCGTTCGGGATTGGAGAATACATCGTCACTCTGACATTGATCTTTTTTGCCTATTCCACCATCCTCGGCTGGTGCTACTACGGGGAAAAATCCATCGAATACCTGTTTACGGAAAAAGCGGTGAAAGTCTACCGCGTGGTTTTTGTGGTGTTCGTGGCTGTAGGAACATTCTTGAAACTCGAAACCGTCTGGCGCGTGTCGGATATCATGAACGGGATGATGGCCTTCCCGAACCTTGTGGGCCTTATCGGTCTCAGCGCAGTCATCGTCTCGGAAACAAACATATATTTCTATAAAAAGCGGCGCTAGCTGTTCGCTTTGCATTTACTCGTCTCGAGTTTTGTGCTATGGTTTGTGACGAAAAAGTGAGAGGAAAAAAATGCGAGGCCAGTCTCTCAGGATAGTCATCAGTTCCACACGAAAATTCATCAACATGGGTGCTCTGACTCGACTGTGGAATCTGGTGAAGAACTTCCACGCCGCCGACGTTTCCTCCCTGATGAGCCACTTTACCTTCAGAGAAAGACTGGTCCTCTTCAACGTTATTTTCGAAAAAGACAAGGAGAAGACCGGGGAGGTGCTGAGCGAGTTAGAGCCCGAAGATGCCGCTCCCATCCTTCAAGAACTTCAGCTCAACCAGATTACAGAGCTTTTCCAGATCATCCCTTCGGACGATGCGGCCCCAATCCTCGACCTTCTTCCTGAAGACCTGAAAGAATCCATACTGGCGGCTATGGAGGACAAACCATCAGAGGAGGTCAAAGAGCTTCTCCACTACGAGGAGGAGACCGCTGGACGGATCATGTCCCCCAACTTCTATGCGCTGGATGAGAACACCAATGTCTCGGATGCCATAACGGCCATGCAGCTCGAGGGAGACGTGGAGTCTGCATTTTATCTCTACGTCATAGATGATAAGAGTCGGCTGGTCGGCGTCGTCTCACTGCGGCAGGTTCTCTTCGCACGCCCGAACACCCGGCTCAAAGACATCATGGCCAGAGACGTCATCAGCGTTCACCCCGAAACAGACCAGGAAGAGGTCGCCCGCCATGTCGCAGACTACAACCTCGTCGCCATCCCTGTCGTTGATTCTGAAAACACGCTGGTCGGTGTGGTCACGGTCGATGATGTCATCGACGTTATCGAAGACGAGGCGACCGAAGACATGTACAAAATGGCCTCTCTGGATACGACGGACAGAATCCAGGACAGTCCTTTTAAATCCATAAAAAAAAGAATCCCTTTCCTGATGTTCAGCCTTATCACCGCCTCTCTGGCGCCAGTTGTCGTCAACTATTTTGAGGGCACGATTGAGCAATTCGTCAAGCTTGTTGTCTTCCTGCCGCTCGTAATGGCTCTTGGAGGAGTCGCCGGAAACCAGACCATAGCGATCATCATAAGGGAAATCGCTATCGGACAAGCTGAGTGGGTCGGAGCCCGGAAAGCCCTGTTCAAAGAAATTCTGGTCGGAATCGGCAACGGCATCATCATCGGTGCCATTCTCGGCGGCTTTTCCTATTTGCTCCTCAAAAATCCCTATCTCGGCCTCATTTTGGGCCTGGCCATCATCATCAACCTGTTCATCGCCGCTTTGGTCGGCACTCTTATCCCGCTGGTCCTCAAACTGCTCCGATTGGACCCGGCACTGGGGTCCGTCAACCTGCTCACCATGTGCACCGATTCGATAGGGGCCCTCACTTTTCTCGGTCTCGGGACCCTCTTCCTGAGTAAACTCTGACTGTGAGTCAATGCCACTCGAACAGACCGAAGCCATCGTGCTTCGAACCTTCAATCTAGGAGAGCAGGACAAGATCGTCGTCTTTTTCTCCCAAGAAAGGGGTCTCCTCAAAGGGGTGGCCAAGGGCGCCCGAAAATTTGGAAACCGCTTCGGCAGCAGCCTCGAACCTCTCTCTCTGGTCAAGTTCCAGTACTATGAAAAGGAAAGAAAAGAGCTGGTCACAATCAACAACTGTGACTTGATGGAATCCTTTTTTGAGCTCCAGAATGATCCCGACATCTCTTTCACCCTGAGCTATTTCGCTGAACTCGTGGAAGAATTTTCTCCCTCTCACGCGCAAGACGATAAATTGTACAGGCTTCTGCTCTCTGTTCTCCGCTCGCTGAGAGAGGGGGGGGACCTTCATTTTTTGTCCCGTTATTTTGAAGCGTGGATGCTCAAGCTCAACGGTGTGCTTCCTGACATGAGCCGATGCAAAAAGTGCCGCAAGGCTCTTGCTGATGCCGGGTGGCTCTCGTATAAGAAAGACGGTGTTTTTTGCAACCGCTGCGCCCCTCAAAAAAAAGAAAAAGTCGAGCCTGACCTGGGTTCCTTCCTGAACTGGATCAGAAAAAATCCGCCTCCTGAAAAAGGACCTCCTCCGTTTTCTGCGGGGCAGCTGGACACGATTAAAAAATCACTCCAGCACATGATCATTTTTCATCTCGAAAGAGAGCCCAAGACCCTCCGCTTACTTCCTTAGGGGACGTTCCCCATTTTTCTATTGATTTTTTGGCAGAAAAGAATAAACTAGTATTCTTCATAAACCCCGATAGGTGAAAGGAGCAGACATGAGCCAATGCAAAATTTGCGGCAAAGATATCGACGAGAAGAATACTTATTTCGTCCTCTCTCTCAACAAGGAAGCCACCGAAGAGGGAGAGAAGAAGATCGTTCACACTGAACAAAGGATCCCAATCTGTGAGGAATGCGGCAGTGAAGGCTTCCCGTCAGTCCTCAGGAATCTGAAATCCATCAATGAAGCGGATACAGAGCTCAACGAAAAAATGAAATCCCTCATGAAATCCGTGGACATGCTGGAGTTGATGAAAGAGTACGGGATCTCCGGGGAAAAAGTCGGAACGCGGAACCAGTATCTGACAAAATGTCCATTTCACGATCAAGAAGATTCTTTTTTGATCGATGCGAAAAATAAAGAGTACTTCTGTTTTTGTGAAGGGCTCAGGGGAGACATTTTCAGTTTTGTCATCAATTACGACAGGGACGTCGAGCACAAACATACGACATTGAAACAGGCTGTTGACCATTTGATGGCAAAATTCCCGATTCAATAATTGTCCTAAGGGGACGTTCCCAATTTCCCGCCCCCATTTTTCGCTCTTTTCAACACCCGCACAGGCTCTTTTTTTAAGGGGAAAAGGGCTTATTTTTTCTTGAAATTCAAATTTTTTTATGTTATAGGTTATCAAAAAGGTAAAAAAATCAACATCTTGCATGAATGGAGGAGGCGGATGACTACGAAAAAAATCCTAATTTCCTCATTTCTGCTTTTGCTCATTTTTTCCTTCTCAGGGATTGCCTTTTCTCAGCGAGGCAGCACCCTGGAAAGAATTGTTGTGACTCCGCTCGGCGACACTCTTGAAGTGAAAGTGTTTCTCAGCCTGTATACCTACCATCGCCAATTCAGACTCTACAATCCGAATCGCATCGGTATCGATTTCTTTGGCGTCAGAAACGTCAGCGCCTCCCGCAATATTGATGTGGGTGTCCTGGGAATCAACTCGATCAGAATCACCACCTTGAGCCCGAATGTCGCCAGAGTCTTTTTCGATCTCACGGATGAATTCCCTCCCTATATCACTGAAAAATTTCCCGGAGGACTGAGGATCGTTTTCTGGACCGAGGAAGAGCCCCCGATGGTCGAAGAAAAAGTAGAAGTCACAGTCGAAAAAGTAGAAGAGGGCACCATCTGCGATTTGAAGGTTCAGCCAACCCGGGCGAACCCGAACGATCCCATCTTTATAGACATGAGCGGCTCTCAAAATGCCAAATCTATGGTCGTGGAGATTTTTGACCCGGATGGGGCCAAAGTGGCCTCAAAGGAGCTCACTCCTGAATCTCCGCAGTGGGAAGTCAATTTTGACAGGCCCGGCGAATATGCCTTCAAAGGAAAAGCGTTCAGCGCCGCAGGGAAGGCCTCTGAAAATCCCTGTGAAGCCGCCATCTCCATAAACTTTCCTCCTTCCTCCAAGCTGGAATGCCGCAAGTGTACGGGAACAGTCGGAAAAGCCATTACTCTGGATGCCTCCGGATCTGTCGACCCTGACGGAGAGGTGATTCAAGTCGATTTCGAGATTATCGATGAAGAAGGAAATATAATCGACAGATTCTCGAATATAGAAAAGCCCTTTACCTGGGAAAAAGCGTTTGAAAGGACAGGTGTTTTCTCTGTCACGGCTGTGGCCACGGATGACCTCGGAGCCATTTCCGAGCCTTCCAGTGTAGAAGTCAAGATCAAACAGAAAAAGATATACCTGCTGTTCGATATCGGCGCATTGGCTGCCCGCGGACCGGGAATGTACACCGGATACGGAACGGGCCGCCTTGGACTGGCTTTTAAGCTCTCGAAGGGATTGGACTTTATCTTTGCCGCCAGAGGAGGCTACACGACGAACGATTCCGCCTCCTGGGAGCAGTACTTTTATTCCGCGGACCTGATTTTCAACATGCACGCAGGACCTGTTTTCATCGGATTTGGTGCAGGCGCCACGTCACGGTATCAAACAACACAACCAGAGTACTACGGCGAGGTAATCGTCAACTTCGGTTTTGACCTGTTTAACAATGGAAGGATAATCGGCTCGCTCTTCATCGAAGGCGCCTCACCCGTTGTGGACCTAAAACCCGAAGACAATTACAAAGTGATGCTCGGATTCAGACTCTTCTTTTAACGTTAGAAATAATACCCCTAGGCCGAGGAAGAATCCTCGGCCTTTTTTTTTACAGCCCTTGATGGTTACTCGTTATCTCGGCCTCCCCAGAATCACGTTCAGGTTAGGTCTCCGAAAGTCAAGAAAAACCCCTTTATCTTTGATCTTGCAAGAAAAAAAAGAATGGGTCTATTTCAAAGGTCCTACAGCTTTTTCGACTGCGTCCAGAATCTCGCCGGATTCGACCACTTCTTTGAGCTTGTTGATGTCGTCAAACAGAGGACGGTCTTCCTCAAGACGGTCCACATATTTCCGGATCACATCGAAGGCGGCCTGGATCCCTGGACCGGGCTCGATAGGCTTCCTAAAATCAATGGCCTGGGCACCCGCCATGAATTCTATCCCCAGGACAGCCTGAGCATTGTCGATGATATCTCTCGTTTTGAGAGCAGTCGTCATTCCCATGCTGACAAAGTCCTCCTGGTCTGCTGCAGCGGGTATCGATCCTGTGGCCGCAGGATGGGAAAGAATTCTGTTTTCACAGACTAACGCTCCGGCTGTGTACTGAGAGAGCATCAGGCCGGAGAACATTCCGGCTCCTTTGGTGAGAAAAGCGGGAAGCCCCATACTCAGATGAGGATTCATGAGCCTGTTCATCCTTCTCTCGGAAAGGACACAGACCGTGGTGACAGCCATCCCTAAGAGTTCAAGGGCGAACGCCATCGGAGTTCCCTGAAAATTGGCTCCCGTGAGCACAAGGTCCTCATCGGGGAAAAAGGTCGGATTATCAGCCGCTCCGTTGAGCTCTGTTTCGAGCATGTACCGGGCCCACTTGAGAGCGTCCCGAGCTGATCCCATCACTTGAGGAGTGCTGCGCAAACTGTAGCAGTCCTGCACTTTTTTGCCTTTCTGCTCCAGGAGCTTGCTGCCTTCGGTTATTTTCCGGATGTTTTCGCTGGCTTCGACTGCTCCCGGATAGCCCCGCACTTTGTGCAAGCGTTCGTCATAAGCCTTCATGTTGGCGTTCAAGACTTCCAGAGTCATGGCGGCCACGATCTCCGCATTTTTTATCCAGCGTGCGGCATCAAAAATCTCCAAAGCTCCCATTCCGGCGATGATATTGGAGCCGTTGATCGTTGCCAGGCCGTCACGGGCTTCGTACACGATGGTCGGGATTCCGGCCTTCTCCATCGCCTTTTTTCCGGGGAGCCGCTGACCTTTGTAGAATGCTTCGCCTTCACCCATAGGAACCAGGGCCATCTGGGCCATCGGGGAAAGGTCACCGCAGGCTCCCACAGAGCCCTTCTCACAGACGACAGGAGTGACGCCTTTATTCAGCATTTCTTTCAGAGTCTCAACAACAACGGGCCTCAGCCCCGAATGGCCATGACAGTGGCAGTTAATGCGGCTCAGGATGCCAGCCCGGACGACCTCGATGGGGAGCGGTTTTCCGTATCCAGCCGCATGGCTGTAAATCAGATATTTCTGGTATTTTTCCACCTGCTCCTGAGTCAAAACCACTTCGGAAAGTTCCCCGATACCCGTGTTGACACCATACATGATTTCATTTTTCTTTATCTTAGACTCGAGAAGGTCTCTGCACTTCTGAATTCTTTCGACTGCTTTGGGATCAAGGGCGATGCTCTCATTCTCCCTCGCCACTCTGACGACATTTTCTATCGTGAGGTTATGTCCGTCCAGTGTGATCGACATGATGAGTCCTCCTTCAATGACTCAAAAACTCGGATAATAAACTCTATAAAAAGACACGAATTTAGGCAAGTCTTTTATTGAGGACGTTCCCCATACTTTATTTCGGGTTGACATCTTTTTTTTGACAGGATATAAGTAAGACTCTTAAAATCCACCTAAAAATAATACGAATGGGGAGGCCTACAATGGGTAAAGAAATGAAGAGGATCATGGTCACTGGAGCTGTCGGACAGATCGGCTCTGAATTGACAATGGCCCTCCGCGAGAAATACGGCAACGACAACGTGCTTGCCACCGGCCACAGGACCAAGCCAAAGCCTGAATTGAGGGATTCTGGCCCGTTTGAGTTCATCAATGTTGCCAAAAGAGAAACGATAGAGGAAGTCGTCAAAAAATACAACATCGATACCATTTATCATATGTCCGCGATTCTCTCCGCGGTGGGAGAAAAAAATCCAAAGCTCTGCTGGGATGTCAACATGAACGGAACCTACAACATTCTCGAGTCCGCCATCGAGCACGAGATGACACGGATCTTTATCCCCAGCTCAATCGCCGCTTTTGGGCCGGAGACTCCGATCGATAACACACCGCAGGAGACCGTTCTCAGGCCGAAGACCATGTACGGAGTGACGAAGGTTGCCGGAGAGCTTCTCTGTGATTATTATGTCAAGCGTTTTAACGTGGACATACGCGGCTGCCGGTATCCCGGAATCATAAGCAACGAGACACTCCCCGGCGGAGGCACGACAGACTATGCCGTCGAAATATTCTACGATGCCATCAAAAATAAAAAATACACCTGTTTTCTCAGGGAAGACACACGGCTGCCGATGATGTACATGCCTGACTGTCTCAAAGCCACGTTCGACCTGATGGAAGCGGACTTCTCCAAGCTCATCCATCACTCTGATTTCAACGTCACAGCCATGAGCTTTTCGGCCGGCGAGTTAGCCGCGGAAATTAAAAAACACATCCCCGAATTCACTGTCGAGTACGAGCCCGACTTCCGGCAGGAAATCGCGGACTCCTGGCCGAATTCTATAGACGACTCCGCCGCCCGAGAGGAATGGGGGTGGCAGCCGGATTACGACCTGGCCAAGATGACAGAAGACATGCTCGCTGTTCTGGGCAAGCGCCACGCCGAAGGAAAACTGGATTATTAAGACATCAGGCGATAAATTCTAAAAACAGAAAAAATCATAATCTCTGTGCTTTAACAGAGCATCCGAGCGCACATTCCGAGCAGGAAGTCTGTTCCTCCTGTGTTCCGTGTACTGTCAGATGGAGTGCCCGCAACGAATTTCGGTTTTCAACGCTCTCATAAACTTAGGCGTATTTTCATCAGGTTAATCCAGCTTCTCCTTGAAAAAATTAGGCAGAGAAAACGCAGCTCTGTGGATGTCCGGATTATAATATTTGAGCCCTTCAGGAGGATTTCCTTTTATGTCTAAAGGCTGGACTGAGTCCGAAAGAAAAACAAAAGCCCAGTTTCCACCCGGATATGTCGGAACCGGGCTCGAGTAGAAACGGACAATTTTAAACAGCGATTTCAGGAAATCATTCTTCTTCCTGATCGAATCCATTTGATAAAAAGGTGAACCGGCTTGAGCCGCAATGATGCCGTCTTTGCGCAGGCATTTCTTCAGGTGCGTAAAAAAGTTCTTTTCATGAAGCGATGCCGAAGGACCGACAGGGTCGGAAGAATCCACAAAAATTATGTCGAACTCCCTTTCTGTCTGCCGGACGAATTCCTTTCCATCAGAAATGAGTAACTCTGTTCGCTCATCCTTCAAGGCCGGAGAAAGCCAGGGAAAAAATTCTTTGGACACGTCGATGACCAGCGGATCAATCTCCACCAGACAAACAGTCTCCACAGGATGACGCAGAATTTCTTTAAGCACTCCGCCGTCTCCCCCGCCGATCACGAGCGGGCTGCGCGGACGAGGATGAACCATAAGAGCCGGATGAACCAGCATCTCATGGTAAAAAAACTCATCCCTTTCGGTTGTCTGCACCAGACCGTCCAGCATCAGCACTCTGCCAAAATACGGATTTTCGAAGACTTCTATCCGTTGGTAGCGAGATTCCCGACCGAAGAGAGGCTTCTTGATCTGGAAGAACAGACCGTTCGAAGGCGTGTGGTACTCTTTTTCTTCCAAAAGATTCTTGCGTTGTGTTTTTTTCTCTTGAGTCATAACTCCCAGATAAAGGGCTTTTTATCCGTCAGAATTCTTCCCTTTTTGAATTCCTTCATTAAATACAGAGGGAGGGCAAAATAGCTCCGGTGAAGACCGGGATGGTAGAACTTCAGTTCCATGATCTTCCGATGGCGCATTCTCTTCGCTATCTCGTCTTCTTTTATATCAAGAGGATCCACGGACCTGGACGCCAGGATAAAGCCCCAGGGCAGAGCGAAGGATACGACAAATGTCCAGTAGGGCCGGACAAGAGAAAAAACGTTCTCTAAGGTCTTGGTCAGAGAGATGTAAAACTGGCAGTAGACGGGATCCGTGCTCCCGGCCTGAAGAACGAACACCCCATCTTTCTCTAGGATTTCAAAAATTCTGCAAAAAAACTCTTCGGTGAAAAGGTAGACCGACGGGCTGTCCTCCAAGGGCTCGGTCAAATCCGAGATGATGATATCATATTTTTGCTGAGTCTCTTCAACAAACCGGCGGGCATCCCCAAAAACCAGATCCGTCTTCGAGCTCGAAAAAGCCCCTTGTGACCATTCGGGCAAATGTTCCTGGCAGATTTCGACCAGCTGTTCATCAATGTCCACCATCGCGGCTTTTTCAACAGTCCGGTGTTTGAGAGTTTCTCTGAGAGTTGCTCCCTCACCGCCTCCAAGAATCAGCACCTGCCGCGGCTCGGGATGCGTGATGAGTGCCGGGTGCACAAGGGATTCATGGTAGATGTATTCGTCGACCTGGGCCGACTGCATCTTCTCATCCAAGAAAAGAACCTTCCCGAGAAATGGATTGTGAAAGCACTCGACATACTGGTGATCTGTCTTTCCTCTGTAATACACTTTGTCGATCCTGAACCGCCGGCTAAGGCTCTCTGTGTAGGTCTCGGTGTAATAATTCTTCTCGTCACTCATGGCCAAGATTATAACAAGGAAAAAATAAAGAGTAAAACCCGATGAATTATCCGAAAAAAGCGAAAAAATATGGATTTGCACTTTAATTTTTGGTATAGTGTGGACTTCAAAAAGGAGGCTTTTTCATGTACGGAAAAATAAAGGATGATTTAACAAAAGAAATTCAATCCATTCGCGATGCGGGTCTGTTCAAAGACGAAAGAGTCATCATGACTCCTCAGGGAGCAGAGATCGAGGTGAAGGGCGGAAAAGAAGTTCTGAATTTCTGCGCCAATAACTATCTGGGACTGTCGAGCCATCCCAAGGTCATAGAAGCAGCCCATAAGGCTCTTGAAGAATGGGGATTCGGTATGAGCTCAGTCCGGTTCATATGCGGAACTCAGGACATCCACAAGATCCTGGAAGACAAGATCACCAAATTCCTTCAAACTGAGGACACAATTCTCTTCGTCGCCTGCTTTGACGCCAACGGCGGAGTCTTCGAGCCCCTGATCGGAGCCGAAGATGCCATTATCACCGACCAGCTCAACCATGCCTCGATCATCGACGGCATCCGTCTCTGCAAAGCCCAGAGATACATTTTCAAACATGCGGACATGGCTGACCTCGAAGAAAAATTAAAGGAAACCCAGAATTTGCGCTACCGTTTGGTCGCTACGGACGGCGTGTTCTCGATGGACGGGGACATCGCCAAGCTGGATGAAATCTGCGCCCTGGCTGAAAAGTATGATGCGATGGTCATGATCGATGACGCCCATTCCACCGGATTTATCGGAGAGACAGGAAGAGGCACTCCGGAATACAGAGGAGTGATGGGCAAAGTGGATATCATCACCGGCACGCTCGGAAAGGCCCTCGGAGGAGCCTCTGGCGGTTTTATCTCCGGAAGAAAAGAGCTCATCGAACTCTACAGGCAGCGCGCGCGACCCTACCTGTTCAGCAACACACTGGCCCCTGTCGTAGTCGGCGCCTCGATAGCTGTGTTCGACCTTCTTTCGGAGACGACGGAATTGCGGGATAAATTAGAAGAGAACACCAAATACTTCCGGGAAAAAATGTCAGAAGCGGGCTTTGACATCACACCCGGCGTCCATCCGATCGTCCCGATCATGCTCGGCAAGTTTCCGAACGACGCCAAACTCTCTCAGGACATGGCCCGCGACCTCCTCGAGGAAGGCATCTATGTGATCGGATTCTATTATCCTGTTGTCCCAAAAGGGCAGTCCAGGATCAGAGTGCAGCTCTCCGCCGCCCATGACAAGCACCACCTGGACAGAGCCATAGAAGCCTTCACCAAGGTCGGAAAGAAGTATAAGGTTATCTCCTAGTCAAGCACATCCCGCTCAAAGCGTAAGATAAATAAAAAAGGGGACAGGCTGATTTTTAAAAAAAGCCTGTCCCTTTTTTTTACGCTTTTTTTTGCGGCGATTTGTCTTCCTCGACCTTTTCCATGGTGATCCCGGTGTAGCCGTAAAAAATCGAGACAAGAGGATTGGTTAAGTTCAAAAAGGCATAAGGAAGGTATATCAGCGGGCTGACGCCCAAGGTGGCGTGCATGAAAGCGCCACAGCTGTTCCAAGGAATCAGAGGAGAAGAAAGAGTCCCGGCATCCTCCAGTGCGCGGGAGAGGTTCTTTGGATGGAGTCCCTTGGCATCAAAAGCCTCTTTGTACATCCTCCCCGGGATGACGATAGCCATGTATTGATCAGAGGCAATAATATTCATCCCGATGGAGCTGAATATCGTGGTCGCCACAAGAGAGCCAGTGCGTCTCACTCTCTTGAGGAAAGCCCGGGCCAGGACCTCCAGCATCCCTGTTTTTTCCATTATGCCGCCAAAGGAGAGCGCGCAGATGATCAAAGCCACCGTATCCATCATGCTCTTCAGTCCGCCCCGAGTCAGGAGTTCATCCACCATTCCCACTCCGGTCTGAGAAACAAACCCGGAATGAGCCGAGCTGATGACCTCGGCCAGAGAACTGGATTGAGTGATCATGGCGAATATCCCGCCCACAAGGGTTCCGGCCAGCAAAGCCGGGAGAGGCGGGATCTTTTTCACGACCATCACGATCACGAGCAACGGAGCCAGCAGGAGAATCGGGTGGACGAAAAAATTCGATCTCAAAGTGGATAGAATCGTCTCCACCTTTCCGGCTTCGAGCATTCCTCCGGAAAATTTTGCGCCGAGCAATCCAAAGAGGATGAGGCAGAGTACATACCCCGGAGCTGTCGTGTAGACCATATGCCTGATGTGCGAGAACAGATCCGTCCCAGCTACTGCCGGAGCCAGGTTTGTGGTATCTGAAAGAGGCGACATCTTATCCCCGAAATACGCTCCTGAAATAATCGCGCCTGCAACCATGGAAACCGGAATTCCCAGGCCTTGGCCCACTCCGATGAGCGCCACGCCCACTGTTCCAGCTGTCGACCAAGAAGAGCCGGTTCCCAGAGAAACGATCGAACAGACGATGAGAGTCGCCACGAGAAAGATCGCGGGAGACAAGACTTTGAGGCCGTAATAGATCATCGAAGGGACAACACCTCCCAGAATCCAGGTGCCGATCATCGTACCGACGACCATCAGGATCAGAATAGCGCTCATGGCCAGTGTGATCCCATGAACCATCCCGTCCTGAACCTCTTTCCAGGGATGTTTATGGAAAACGGCCACACACGCGGCTACAGCCGCGGCCGCGATGAGTGGGATATGCGGAGTCAGCTTGAATACGCCGACTGTCACCGACAGAGCGACGATCAGAAATGTCACAGGAATCAGAGCCATCCCCAAGCTGATCTTTTTTCTTGTTTCTGTCATGGTCAAAATTTTTGACACAAAGTTAAGAAATTTTATGGCAAAAAAACCTAAAAAGCAAATTTAAATGTATAAATGGGGCCAAGCTTTGATAACTTTGATAAATTTCTGGGATAAACGGAACCAAGCTTTGGTATCACTGATGATATTCTATACGAATCAACGAAATTTTTTCGTCAATCGAAATTAAACAGAATTGTGCATGCCCCAAGAGCTGGTTGAAGTTTAGGAACTGATCCGATTGATAATATGAATTATCAAATTTATCAAAGCCTGATCCCGACGTTAATCCTGCTCGAGGAGGTCATCCCGCGTCAGGAGGGAAATGAACGTGTAGCCTTTCTTTTCCAGGTTTTCCCTTCCTCCCTCCAGCCGGTCAACCAGTGTCAGGGTGAGAACGACTTCTCCTCCCTCTTCCTCCACAGCCTGACAGGCTTTGAGTGTCGAACCGCCGGAAGTCACGACATCATCCACCACCGCCACTTTCCATCCTTTCTGGAAAGGCCCTTCGATCATTTTTCGCTCACCATGCTTCTTCGGCTCCTTGCGGACGATGAAAGCGGGCAGGGGACGGTCGGTTTCAGCACTAAAGGCTGCCACCGCGCTCACGATAGGATCGGCTCCCAGAGTGTAGCCTCCGATAGCATCGACATCGTAAGATTTGAGAACATCCAGAATCAACCGGGCAGTCAGGGCGGCTCCTTTGGGATCGAGAGTCGTCATTTTGGCATCGATGTAATAATTACTCGTCCTCCCGGAAGTCAGGACTCTCTGGACATTAGTCAATAATGATTTTTCCTTGACGACTTTGATTAGGTCATTTTTCAAACTTTCTTTATCCACTCCTCAACTCCTCATTCCACGTTAATACGATTTGGTAATTTTAATACCTTGATAATACTTTTTCAATATCTGCTTGTAATCCGCTCCTGCCAAAGCCATCCCGAAAGCGCCCACCTGGCACAGTCCCACACCGTGTCCCAGTCCCTTTCCGAAAAACGTAAAATGCGTTATGTTTCCCTCTTCATCATATTCCTTGTCGATAACAAAAAGCGTTTCATACAGGCCCAAAACCCTTCGGATCCTCAAACCTCTGACTACGACCTGTGATTCTTTTCCGATTATCGAGACTTCCACAGCACGGCCGGATGCTCCTCTCTTCTGGGGGACCACGTCCACCAGCTCTCCAACAGGATAGAATCTATTGATTCTTCTCTCTAAAGCCTGTCGTTTTGTTCTTCTTTGCCAGCGGTGAAAAACGGAGCTCCGGTCAAGGATATTAGTATGAGTCGAATGCTGAATCTCCACCTGCCGGACCTTCCCATCCTTCTCGAAGAGCCGCAATCTTTCCCCCCCCAGGAGGTAGACATGCGGGGCTAAGATGGAGTCCCTTCCGTTATTCCTAAACAGGAAAAAATCGGGCGAAAGGACATACTGTTGTGCTTTCTTCTCCATCCGCATCTCGATCGTATCGCCCTCCAGTCTTTTGAATATCCCTTCTGTCCCGAAATCCGGATAGCTTCTCATCACTCTCGCCACGAAAAAAGCCAACTCTGCCCGCGTCAGGATTCTCTCGGGATCAGTCAAATCCTTGGCCAAAGGAAGTATTCCGGATTGAATTAGATAGGCCAGAACATCTTTCTGTTCGCTGCTCAATCCCACACTCTCTCTCACGATGAAGTCTGTCTCACTCTCTGCCATCAAATTCTTCACTCTGCTGCGCCAACCGAAGCCATCCACGATCAGTCCTGACAGAGCCAAATAATTCAAAGGAGACGTATCCGGATCGAATGCGTCGTTTTTCTTCCCCATCACGGTTATGGCTTTTTTGATCCATCTCACCGCATCGTCAAAAGTCGCTGTCTGCTCGAAAAAACGAGGAGTCTCCTCTCCGCTGATGATTCCGAGGCTGACCAGGTAGGCCACTTCAGAGCTGATATTCTTCCCGTTTATCAAAACCTGCGGGATCGCATTCCTGCTTTTCAACAGCCATTCCTCCCGGTTTTCGTACACACATTCCTGGCTCCTCAGATACGGAAGCGTGGGACCTTCAACAAAGATGTTTTCCACGTTTGCAGTCATTCCTCCACATGTGCTGGTGTAAAGGGCGTCGATCAATCGCCCCTTGTAGCGAGCCACCTCTCCCCGGGTGATACTCACAGCCTCGCTGCTCAATGGATGTTCAGCCCGCATTCCCTTGTAATACTGCGATCTCGGCGAATCATCGAGGTCAAAACCCAGGTCCTTGTATTTCCCTAAATTCCGGATGGCATAGGTCCTGGCGGCCACAGCTTGAGCCTTATGAGCTTCAAGCTCGCTGTATGTATGGGGAGAAAGTTCACTCGGGACCACACTTTTGAGATAATCCTCGAGGTTCAAGATATTGATCAATACGATTCCTTTATGCGTTGCACTGAGAACAAAGATCCCCCGATAGTCTCTTCCTTTATAAGAAAGATAACTCTGAGGCTGACTGGGGATAAAATACAGGACCGTGTCATCGCTGAGACTCTTCAACTCGTCATTGACAAGGACCCAGAGAGGCCTGGACTCCTCCTCCGTGACATCCTCTTGAATTATCCAAGTCTCCTGAAATCCCAGCTGGTTCAGTTTCTTGATGAAGCTTAAGGCATCTTCGCGCGTTAAAAAATCCCCGACTTTTATCTGGAAAATTCCTGAAATTTCCCCCTCGACATTCTCCGTTACGGAAACCTTGCCATCGATTTCTGTCCTCAATTTTCGTGCCAACATCTCTGCGTCTTCTCTGTCTCTTGTCTGGGCCACCTGAATGATAAATTTTTTGGTCAGCTTCTCCCGGCTTCCTTTAACCTGCGCATCGAGAACGTCCTCGGCGACAAGCCGGTAGTTCGGATTCACCTCATAAATCTTCATCCCGGAAGATGACTGAATCTGGATAAGGCTCAAATTGACACCCAGCCCTATTTTGATTATCGGCTTTTCGATTTGATATCCATGAAAAAAAGTCTCATCCTCTCCGAACTCAACAGATGCCCCCCCAAGAATCACTAAATAGAGACAGACAATTAAGATATACTTGGCGGCTTTTATGGAGATGGTTTTCATTCGTTGACGCTTCCTTTGAGGGGATTATAAGAGAAAAGGGATCAGAATGTCAAGAAAAAATTCAATATGTTCAACCTCTTAATGATAATCATACTATATATAGTAGCTTTAGCTTTTTCTAATTCACATTAATTTTATAGTAATAATAAGAAATTGTCAATAAAAATTGATGGGGTCAGGCTTCTGCTTCGCGCAGTACGTTGTAGGCCAGCTTGAGCGCCCGAAGAGCTTCATCGCCGCTGACTTTGGATGTTTTTCCTTCCCTGATGCATCTGAAAAAATTCTTGAGTTCTTTCTTTAAAGGCTCTTCTTTTTCGATTTTTATGCTTTTGATGTCCGTCTGTTTCCCGTTGAGCGGAAAGACCTTGACCTCCTGATTGATATAGTCAACAGAATAGCATGACGTTTTCTCGAATATGCGAAGCTTCCTGACTTTACCCTGATGCACACGGCTGGCCGTGAGAGTGGCCACACATCCTTGTTTGAACTCTAGCCGGGCATTGGCGATATCGATCTTTTCTGAAAGCACGTGGATTCCTGACGAACGGATGACTTTCACGTCGTCCTTGATCAGTGCCAGTATGATATCCAGGTCATGGATCATCAAGTCCAGGACCACATCGATATCGAGTGAGCGGGCCGAGAATGAGCCCAGCCTCTGGACTTCAATGAATCTCGGTTCAGAAATCACATCCTCTATAGCTTCCACAGCCGGATTGAATCTTTCCAGATGACCGGCCTGAAGAATCAATTTACTCTTATTCGCCTTCGCGACGAGCTGCTCTGCCTGTTCCACCGTCTCGGTGATGGGCTTCTCGACCAGAACAGATTTTCCCTTGCTGAGCAAACGCATCGAAATCGAAAAATGTTCGGATGTGGGAGTGGCCACGATGGCCGCATCGATCTCATCCAGCATGTTTTCATAGTCTTCATAGTACTTCACGCCGTGACGATTTCCTATCTCCACTGCCTTTTTAAAATTAATATCCACAACCCCCTTCAGCTCAGCTTCCTCTAAATAGGACAATATTCTGGCGTGCTGCATCCCCAGATAGCCGACTCCGATTATTCCCACTCTCACTTTATCCATTTCGCTTTCTCCGAATAAGGCATGGATACGGATTTGTTTCCCTATTATTACAATTTCCGGGCAACAATGGCAATCTCGTGAGCATCAGCCAACGAGACCGATTCCTTCTTCTGAAAAAAAGGCATGCTCTGCGCTTCGAAACACAACGCCCTACTCTGGGCATCGATCAGGCTCCGTATGGTTTTCAGGCCCACAGCCGGTAGATCTACCCGGGGATCCTGAAAAGTCCGGCTGACCTTGACCACCACCGTGCCTTCTCCTGCCAGCTGGCCGCCTCTTCGAATCGCCTGATCCGTGCCTTCAATTCCTTCCACCGCAGCGATAGTTCTCTCTTTGACAACTGCAGTCTGGCCGATATCCAGGTCAGCAATACTTCTCGCGACTTTCCAGCCGAACTCTATGTCTTCTTCCACATCTGGGGAAGGCTTTGTCGCTGTCAGGATACCCACTTCACAGAAAAAATGGGCAATGAACTGACGCGGGTCCACAATCTGGATGCCCTGATCCTTCATGTACTCAATGATCGTCTGAATCAGGGCGCTCGGAACACGTTTTTGAGTCCAGGCCAATATTTTTTGTGAAGCCTCGTCAAGATTTTCTTTCCTGTAGACCGCTCGGGGATTCACTTTCCCGGCAAACACGGCCTCCTTGACGCCGTTCTTTTTGAAAAAAGAGACCAAACCCAGCATATTTCCAGCGTCGATCCATTCGAACACGTCTGTCTCTTCCTTGAGCGATATTCCCGCTTCACCGATTATCCCCGCGACCACAGGAGACAATCCCTGCTTCCGGACTTCCTCAACAATCAGGAACGGGAATTCTCCAGATCCTGCGACTATTCCGATTCGGTTTCCCATTTCTCAGATGTTTTCTTCGTGATCCCCCTTTGAGAATTTCGGACGAAATTGATGATCTCATCCCGGTCTTCGCCCGGGGGAACCTCCTTTTCGATCTTTTCTAAAGCCTGGGAAGTATTCAACTCCGAGTAGAAAAATATATGAAAAATCTCTTTTAATACATCAATCCTTTCCCTGGAAAATCCCTTTCGCCGGAGGCCGATAGAATTCAATCCATAGATATGAGAGGGACGGGCTCCGGCCACTCTGCAAAAAGGAAGGACATCCTGCGTGATGACGGTGAAACCCCCGATAAAGGCATGTTTGCCCACCCGGCAGAACTGATGGACTCCGCTGAGGGAGCCGACTGTGACAAAGTCGTCTATTGTGACATGGCCGGCCAGTGTGGCGGCGTTGATAAATATTGTCTCATTCCCCACACAACAGTCATGGCCCACGTGCGCATAGGCCATAAAATAGTTGTCGTTTCCGATGACGGTCTGACCTCCACCTTTTGCAGTTCCCCTGTTGATCGTGACAAACTCTCGAATCACATTCCTGTCCCCTATCTTGACAAGGGTTTCTTCTTCTTTATAACCGACATCCTGGGGTTCGGTTCCTATGGAAGAAAAAGGGGAAAACCGACAGCCTTCTCCGATCTCAGTCAAGCCCTCCACGCAGACATGCGCATCAATCTTCGTATTCCTGTGGATCTTGACTTTTTCCCCGATTACAGAATAGGGGCCTATCCAGACACCCGCATCCAGCTGAGCCTTCGGATGGACTGTAGCAGAGGAATGGATGAAGACCTCATTTTTTTTGCTCATTCATTTCCTCAAGATTCACTAAAGAAGCCATCACTTCGCCTTCGGCGACCAATTCTTCGTCCACAAAAATTTTGCCCCTCATCTGGCAGAATTTGCTTCTGAGCTTCAGAATCTCGCCCTCCAGCCTCAACTGGTCTCCGGGAACAACCGGCTTTCTGAATTTCCCATCACTGACTTTGCTCATGAAGATGAGCACTTTCTCGGGCTCAGGGATGGAATGATAAATAAGGACAGCTCCTGCCTGGGCCAGTGCTTCGATAAGCAAAACTCCAGGCATAACTTTTTGCTGAGGAAAATGCCCCTGAAAATAATGCTCGTTATAAGTGACATTCTTGATGGCCACGATAGACTTCCCTTTTTCCATCTCGAGGACTCGATCGATCAATAAAAAAGGGTAGCGATGGGGAAGGATCTTGAGGATTTTCTCGATGTCGAGCAACCCGCTATTTTTTGGTTGGGACTTTTGAGGCATCGTATCTTTTTATGACTTCCTCAGTGAGGTCGATTTTCGCATCGAAGTAGATGGTTCCGCTGTTGTTCAAATCGAAAACGATCTCCAGACCCATTTCTTTGCCCAACTGGTCTATGATCGGCTTCACTTCAGCCTGAAGCCTGGTGAAAAGCCTGTTTCTCAGTTCCTGAAATTCTCTGAAGGAATCTTCGGCATAGCGTTTCCTGTCGGTCCGCTTTCTTTCGATGTCCGAAGACAGATTCATCAGTGCCTCGTCAGTCAGGGTGAGCCTTTGGGTATTGAGCTTTGTTTCCAACTGGCGGATCTCATCATCCAGCTTGGCGATCCTCTGTTGATTTTCTTTGTTCTTTTCCTCCAGCTGCGCCACTATTCTTTTTCCCTCAGCAGATCTCTCCAGCACAACCAAGGAGTTCACAACACCGATCCGGAAGTCCGACTGGGCCAGTCCTTGAGAAACGATGGCGGCTACACAAAGAGCGAGTATTAGAATTTGACCTGTGCCTCTTTTCATCTTTGGCCTCCTTAATTTAATTCATAAAATGTATCTTGTCGCTTTAAAATGTGGTTCCAATCGCAAAACGGACAGCAAAATTGGATTCATCAATGAGTATCGGACGATTATTATAAGCAAAAATGAGCCGAAAGGGAACTCGCAGGGCGGGCACAAAAATCCTCATCTCCAGCCCTGTCGAAATGTACATGTTGTTCATACTGAATTTCTCGTGCCGCAATAACGCATTCCCCATATCATAAAACAGGATCGCATACACGGGCCCCTGTTGCCCGAAGGGAATGATGTATTCCGCGTTAAAGATAAGAGCCTTTTCTCCTCCGATATTTCTTGCATTTTCATCCCTTGGTCCGATCGTGTAAATGTTATATCCTCTGAAAGACCTCTCTCCCCCGAGATAGAATCTTTCCCAGATAGGAATCTGGGAATCTCCGTAGGTCTGGATATACTGATAATCCAGATGGACTCCAAAGACGTGGTTGAGCATCACAGGCTGATAATGAGTCAATTCGATGTGGGGCTTGATCATGTTGATATCGCCTCCCAGCATGCTTCCCGCGAATTTACAGCCGACCAGAAACAGGGATCCACGCGTTGGCGTAATCGGACTGTTCACGGTGGAGCGATACAGTGTGGGTGTGATGCTGCTTATGCGATAGCCTTGGTCTCCCCAAGCGGCATACGGATTGTAATACGGAATGAGCTGCCCTTCCTCATCCAGGAGTTCCGGAATGTCGATCTCCACAAACTGGTAGGAATAATTCAAGCTTGTTCTCAAGTATCCTTTGATCCTGGCCCCGAATAACAAACTGGCCCCTTTGGTTTGCTGATCGAATAAACCCGGATAGATAGTCGAGCGGTTGAAAATGTTGAATCCGAGATTCATCGGCAAGTCGAGAAAATACGGCTCTGTAAACCCAAACATGTAGTTCTTGATTCTCCTCCCATGCTGGACCATGAGACTCAAATTCTCGCCGGCGCCCAGAAAGTTAACCGTTGAATAGCTCAAGCCGATGAACGCGCCGTCATACCCACTGTAGCCGGCCGTAAACTGGATATTGTTTCTTTGAAGTTCCTGCACGTTTAAGGTCACATTCATCAAAGAGGGATTGTCTGGATGAGATTTTAAATCCGGTTCTCCCTCCATCTCAACAAGTCCGAGCTGCTGAAGCCGTAAGAGACTGTTCTTGAACAGGGCCAGACTGAATGTATCTCCCTCTCGAAGAATCATTTCCCGTCTCAACACTTTATCCTTTGTGTACGTGTTGCCCTTGAATTCGAGCCTGTTCAAAAAGACCACTTCATTCTCAAAGATGTTGAACGTGACCGAAACCTTTTTTCTCTTGGGGTCCAGGTTTTCGACCGGAAAAATCTGCGCGTACAGGTATCCGCCGTCCATGTACATCTCTTGAATCTTTTTGATGCTCTCTTCACGATCCTTGGTGCTGTAGATCTCCCCCTCTTTAAATTTGATGAGATCGCGTAGGAATCTGGTGGCCACGACCTCATTCCCTTCCACTTTCACATCGCCCACTCTGTAGAGATAACCGGCATCGACCGGAATAACGATCCTCACCATTTTCTTTTTCTTGAGAAACAGGGATCGCCTTGTCATCTCTTCGATCCGTGGTTCACCGACAGTGGCTTCCATATAACCGTATTCCTTGAATTTCTCCCTGATCGCATCGAGATCTTCATCCAGCTTGTTTTCCTTATAGACGTCCTTTCCTCTTATCCAGGAAATCAGACCATGCTTCTTGTTTTCCTTCATTGCAGATCTGAGAACACTCTGAAGCACCTTGGGATTTCCTTCGAATTTAACGGCGCCGACTTTGACCCGAGGACCTTCGTTGATATCGAATATCACTTCAAATTCGTTCTTCCCGTTTTCAAGGGTTTTGACCTCCACGACCGCAGAAGTCAGGCCTTTTTCAAACAGCAAATCCATGATAGCTTTTTTTACTTTCTGGATCTTGTAGGGATTGTAATACGAATACGGGAGGATGTACTCATTCTCTTCTTTCAATCTCTCCACAATGTCGTTCTCATCGACTTTCCTCCCTGTTTTGTACGTGATAGTCTTGATAACCGGATTTTCTTCCACGATGATTCGGACGATCTTGCCTCTGGCCCCATCTTCTTTTTCCATCCTGATGTTGGAAAAGAATCCTGTTGCCCAGAGAACCCTTAAATCCTTCCTCAACAATTCTTCGGAAAACGGAGTCCCCTCCTTGGACGACAGGTAATACAGCACTGTTTCACGAGTGACATGCTCATTCCCGACAATCTCGATCCTCTCCACCATCTCCTGTCCGAACAGAAGAAAGGGTATACAGGTGAAAATTAGGAGCAGAACGACTTTTTTCATGACTCTCTCCTTATAACATATGAGTCCTTTTTTTTCAATGAGATGAGAGCCTTGGAAGATGTTTTCGCTCGAATCAAATTTTGAACGCCTTTTCATCACTTTATCTCTCTGCGGATAAGCGAAGGCCAGTGGATGAGAAAACCGTATGCTCCGGCTTTTGGATTCAAAAACATGCATCTTTTTCCCCAGCGAGGAAAAAGATACTCGGTTTCAGGCTTCGCTCTCCTCACTTCCTCAGTTCGGAACCTTGCCCGTTCCGCCTTCAAACGGTTTTTTCCACCCAAAAGCCTTCGCAAAATATAAGCACTTATTTCGCTGGGGCAAAAGTGGCGTGTTTTCAGAATCCACTGGCCTGAGCTTCCTCTCTTCGAGATAGAACAGTCCTCCATCTTTCCAATCATCTCACAATTTTTATAACTCTACAGGGAGGGCAAAAGTTTCAAACGCCCGCTTTCCATCAGATAGACCTTGTGACAGAAACGGGCCACTTTTTCGTTGTGCGTGACAATAACGGAAGAGAGCCCTCTTTTCAGATGAAGTTCCCGGATCAACTCCAGGATGGCCTGTCCGGTTTTCCAATCCATATTCCCTGTGGGTTCATCGGCCAAGAGAAGTTTCGGCTGATTCACCAGAGCTCTGGCTATGGCCACTCGCTGCTGCTCTCCGCCGGAGAGCTGGGACGGCCTGACCTGGGCCTTCTCTAGTAAAAAAACCTCCTGGAGTATTTTCAGGGCTTTCTCACTCGCCTCTTTTTTTTCCATTCCTCTTATCAAAAGAGGAAAACTGATATTCTCAAGCGTCGTAAACTCTGGCAGCAGGTGGTAAAACTGAAACACAAAGCCAATCTTTTTGTTCCTGACTTCAGCCAGCTCTTTCTCATTCTTCATCAGGAGGTCCTCTCCGTCAAGAAGGATTTCTCCCGCAGAAGGCCTGTCCAGAGCTCCCAGCAAATTCAGGAATGTGGTCTTCCCCACCCCGGACATCCCCATGATGGCCACAAGGTCTCCCTCCATCAGGTCAAAGCTGATGCCTTCAAAAACACGCAGAACTCCCTCGGGCAAGGGGTATTCTTTGCCCAGGTTTTGAGCTCGAATCACATTATTCATATTTCAACGCCGTAACCGGATCGACCTTTGCCGCACGATGAGAGGGAAAGAGCGTCGAGAGTAAGCTGATCAGAAGAGTGATCCCCACGATCAGCACCAGATCCAATAATTTGATGTGGAACGGCACGAAGGATATCTGGTAGATATCTACAGGGATCTTGATGAGTTTGAACACGTTTGCGAGCCAGCACCACATCAAACCCAACGCCACTCCCGCCGCAGTCCCGATGACGCCGATCATTGCGCCCTGGAGGAAAAATATCTTTCTGATGTTCTGTGAAGCGGCCCCCATGGCCATAAGAATCCCGATGTCTCTTGTTTTCTCCATGACCATCAGGATGAGAGTGGCGATAATATTCAAGGCCGCAACGATCACGATGAGAGTTATCGTCAAAAACATGATGTTTTTCTCGAGCTTCAAGGCAGAAAAAAGGGATTCGTTCAGCTCCATCCAGGTCATGGTGTAAGCCAGCGGAGGGATGATCTCTTCAATCTTCTCCGCAACCTTCGGGGCACGGAAAACGTCTTCGATCTTGACCTGAATGTTGCTTATCCCATCCTTATAATTGAATAATTTTTGGGCTGTTTCCAGCCTGATCAAAGCCATGGTTGTATCAAACTCATACAGACCCGTGTTGAAAATTCCGGAGACGACAAATCTCTTGGGTCTGGGCATCGGACCCAGCGGGGATAAGCTCATGGATGACGGGGCCCAGACTTCGACCGTATCTCCGACTCCCACCCCGAGTCCGATGGCCATCTCACGACCAAGAAGGACGCCTTCTCTCCTCGAGCTGGACTCAGGGATCTTTCCGCTTTCCAGTTCCTGGAGCCAGGAGGAGTGCTGGCTCTCCGCATCAAAATCAATCCCTTTGAGCATTGCGCCTCTATTCTGGGACGGGCCTATCATCAGCACAGTTTCATGAACCACGGGAGTCGCCGAGATGACACCCTCGATGTCCTCAATCCTGGATATCAGCTCAGGATAATCCCTCAGCGCGTCCCTGGAGAGAGCGGGAACCATGATATGGGACGTAGACTCAAGGATCTTATCCTGGACGTCTCCCTGAAAACCAGTGATCAAAGCGATGGCAATGACCAGCGCCATTACGCCGATAGTGATACCCAAGATGGAGATGAACGTGATGACCGATATGAACGCCTGTTTTCTTTTGGCCGTCAGGTACCGCCTGGCCACAAACAGCTCATAATTCACGACTCATCACTCCTTCTCTCGAATGCGGACCGTATGAGGAATTACTCTTTCGCACGAAGAAGAGGAAACAGGATCACTTCCCTTATGGATTTCCTGTTGGCGAAGATCATCACCAACCTATCGATCCCGATCCCCTCACCCCCTGTGGGAGGAAGCCCGTATTCCAGGGCATGGATATAATCCCTGTCGATCCAGTGGGCATCCTCATCTCCTGACTTTCTCGCCCTCTCCTGTTGTTCAAACCTCTTTCTCTGCTCCTCGGGGTCGGACAATTCGCTGAAGGCGTTGGCGATCTCCATCCCTCCGATGACAAGCTCGAAACGTTCTGCCTCATCCGGATTATCCTTCGCTTCCTTAGCCAACGGAGAGACCTCTTTCGGAGGATTCAACACAAAAGTAGGCTGGACGAGGTTCTGTTTCACGTGCTTATCAAAAATGACATCCAGTGCTTTTCCGTAGGAAAGAGGCTTTTTTTCCGCTGTGAGATCCGAGGCAAATTTTATGACCTCAGATTGATTATCGAAACGGCTGGGAGAAAGACCACTGTGAGTGACCAACGCATCCCGGAATTTCACTCTCTCCCAGGGTCTCTTCAGCGATATCGTGTGTTCTCCGAAAGTGATTTCTTCTTTCCCGAGGAGATCAAGACTCATCTTTTGAATCAGCTCCTCTGTCAGCTCCATCATGTCATTGTAATCGCTGTAGGCCTCATAGAACTCCAGCATGGTGAATTCCGGATTGTGCTCCGAAGAAATACCTTCGTTCCGGAAGTTTCGGTTAATCTCGTAGACTTTCTCAAAGCCTCCGACAATCAGCCTTTTCAGATACAGCTCTGGCGCTATCCTCAAGTAAAGGTCCATGCTCAACGCATTGTGGAATGTTTTGAACGGCTTGGCCAGCGCCCCGCCCGGGATCGACTGCATCATCGGGGTTTCCACCTCGATGTAGTCCCTTTCATCGAAATATTTTCTCATGTAGGCGATCATCGCGCTCCTGAGCCTGAACACCTCTCTCTGGTCCGGATTCATGATCAAGTCCAGGTACCTTTGGCGATAACGAATCTCCACATCCTGCAGACCATGCCACTTTTCCGGGAGGGGGTGAAGACATTTCGCCAGAAATACGAAGGAATCAGCCATGACACTCAGCTCTCCGGTCCTGGTCTTGAACAGGACTCCTTTCACCAAAACAATATCTCCGATGTCGATCAGGGAAAAAAGCTGGTAATTTTTCTTTCCGGCTGTGTCTTCCCTCATGTACACCTGAAGGCGGGACCGGCTGTCCATGATATGAAAAAAAGTGGCCCGGCCCATCTTTCTGATCGATGTGATTCTTCCGGGGACCACAACCCTCTCTTTTTTCTTCTCGAACTCCTCCTTTGCCAGGGAGGAGAATCCCTCCACGATTTCATGTACGGAATGAGTGGACTCCACCTTATGGGGAAAAAGGTCAATTTTTTCCTGAGCCAACTTCTCCATTTTTTCCCTGCGAGCGATCTCCTGATCGGTCACTTTCAGTTCCTTGGAATTCTTCTTGACCTCTTTCCCTTTGGAGCTTTTCTTCTCAACCATCGTTCTCTTCCTTCAAATTCATGGGTGTTTTTTCCAGGTTTTTGCGAATGGCATCCAAAATCCCGTTTACGAAAGTTGCGGCTTCGGCTCCGCTGTATTTCTTGGCAATCTCGATCGCTTCGTTGATAATGATGGCTGCGGCGATATTCTTCTCGTGAAGAAGCTCAAAAACCGCCATTCTCAAAATGTTCCGGTCGATCAGAGCCATCCGGGATAAGCGCCAGTGTTCTGAAGCCTCCTGGATGATGGTATCGATCTTCTTCTGATTGGAAGCGATCCCGTTGACCAACCAGGTACTGTATTCTCGGGTGGATGGAGGAGATTTCTTGTTCTTCCAGTATATGTCCAGCGTCTCTTCGACCGGCCTGTTATCAAATTCTATGCGGTAAAGGATTCGTAACGTCTCTTCTCGGGCTTTCCTTCTCTGGCCCATGAAGACGCATCCACTCTACTTTAATCCCGCCTCTTTCACCAAGTTCAGTGTCTCCACGACAGAAAACACCGCGTCCCAGCCTTTGTTGCCAGCCTTAGCGCCTGCGCGTTCAATACCCTGCTCGATCGTATCCACAGTCAAGATGCCAAACGAAACAGGCACTCCCTCATCCATGGCGATCTGGGCCAATCCTTTGGTGACCTCAGCGCTCAAGAAATCGAAATGAGGCGTGTCTCCTCTGATCAGAGCCCCTAAACAGACGACTCCATCCGCTTTTTTCGCGCTGACCAGCTTCTTCACGACTACCGGAATCTCAAAGGAGCCCGGCACCTTGTACACAGTTATATCTTTTTTATCCGCGCCCAGTTTTTCAAGAGCATCGAGTGCTCCTTCCAGGAGGCGTTCGGATATGAACTGGTTAAATCGGCTGACCACGATACCGATCTTTAAGCCCTTCGCTTGAAGTTTTCCTTGATATGTTTCCATTTTTTTCTCCCTTTAACGGCCCTGAAAATTGGCCTTTCTCTTCTCCAGAAAGGCCTTGGTGCCCTCCTTGCTGTCCTCGGTCGAGCAGGCCTTCCCGAACAGCTCGGCTTCCAACAGAAGCCCTTCATCCAGTGTCACGTCCAATCCCTTGTTGATGGCTTCGATGCCATATCCCACGGCCAGAGGGCCATTGGCCGTAATCTCCCGGGCGAGTGCCACACATGTCGGGTAAAGGTCATTCAACGATACGACCTGATTAACTAAGCCAATCCGAAGGGCCTCTTGAACATCGATCACCTTCCCGCTGAGGATGAGCTCCATGGCTTTGCCTTTCCCGACCAACCTGGCAAGCCTCTGGGTTCCGCCAAAACCTGGAATTAAACCCAATTTCACCTCGGGCTGCCCCATCTTGGCATTCTCCGATGCGATCCGAATATGGCAGGCCAGGGCGAGTTCGGTTCCTCCGCCGAGAGCATACCCGTTGATCGCGGCAATGACCGGTTTATTGAACTTCTCGATCAACTGGGTGAGTTCCTGACCTTCCAGAACATACTCTTTTCCTGTTTCAAAATCGAGGAGCGCTAACTCGCTTATGTCCGCTCCGGCCACAAATGCCTTTTCTCCGGATCCCGAGAGAATTATGGCCTTGACTTCAGGCTCCTCTTTAAACGAGAGAAACGCTCCGTGAAGTTCTTTGATGGTGCTGGTATTCAGCGCATTAAGCTTATCCGGACGGTTGACGGTTACCCACCCGATGCCATCTTCTTTTTTGGTGATTATGTTTTCGTATTCCATTTCTCTCCTTTCTCAAGTGACCTCAAGCACTTCATCCCGCACGGAAATAATTCCTTTCATCGGTTTTTTCTCTGAAATTTTACATATTTTAACAGATAAACGCCAATTTTGCACGACAATTTGAAGTATGGGGTCAGGCCTCGATTTTCCGTTTTTGTGAGAAAGAAGAAAATAATTAGACAAAGAATTAAAAATCTTCGAGAAAAATGGAAAATTGAGACTTGACCCCTTAATTAAAGTTGTGTTTGCATGCATTTTGCGCTATTATTTTTTTTCGCATAGTCACCAACATGCCCAAAAAATCATTGGAGGACGGAATGAAAACAGCCACAAATTTTAAAGAACTCCCCGCAGATCTCCTGAGATGGACTTGTGATCATGAAAAAATACATGTTTCCTCAAGCGATGAATGCAAACCCTGCGATGAAATCATAGGCCAGAAAAGAGCTCTCAGGGCCATCCAGACCGGTTTAGACATCAAGAGTTACGGTTACAACATTTTCATAACCGGAATGGTCGGAACCGGACGGACCACAACCATCAAACAGCTCCTGGAGAAGCTGGAAAAAGGAGATAAAATTCCTGACGATATTCTCTACGTCTTCAACTTCAAGAATGCCGATGAGCCGATGTTGATCACTCTTCCCGCAGGAAAAGGAAAGCTTTTCAAGGAAGCCATGGACAATTTGATTGTCATGCTCAAGACCAATATTCCAGAAATGATCAAGAGCAAGTACTATGCCGAACACAAGGATGAGATCGTTGAAGCCCAGCAGAAGAAGCAGAAAGAAATACTGAAGAATTTCGAAGAGGAGGTGGCGAAAGAAGGATTTTCGGTGATTCAGGTCCAGATGGGCATGTTTGTCAAGCCTGATCTGGTTCCACTGCTCGAGGGAAAGCCCACTCCGTTTAACCAGCTGGAAGCCATGGTCAGAGAAGGCAAATTTGACAAGAAGAACCTGGAATCACTGAAGACAAAATACGAAGAGCTGACAGGAAAACTCGAGGAAATCTTCGAACAGATGAAGGAAATCGAGGAGCAAACCCGGAAGAGCCTGAAAGAGTGGGATGCTCAGTCTATCACCCCGATCATACTCGGAGCGATTAACGAAATCCGAGCCAAATTCCCTTTTCCCAAAGTGGAAAGTTACCTGGATAACGTCGAACAATCCCTGATCAAAAATATCGACCTTTTTAAAGCCAAACCACAGAAGGAACAGGGTGAAAAAGAAACCGTGGACGCATTCCTCCCTTACAGGGTGAACCTGCTGATCAACAATGCTGACCGCAAAGGAGCTCCGGTCATCATGGAGACGAATCCCAACTACATTAACCTGTTTGGATCGATCGAGCTCTCCGCTTCTCGATTCGGCGTTCTCCAAACGGACTTCACCAAGATCAAAGCCGGTTCTTTTCTCAAGGCCAACGGAGGCTACCTGGTCATCAACGCCCTGGATGCCCTCATCGAACCCGGAGTCTGGCAGACGCTCAAAAGGACCTTGCGGAACCAAAAACTGGAGATCCAGAATTACGCCTCACTCTTCCTGATCTCAACTTCGAGGCTCAAACCCCAGCCGATCAAATGCGATGTCAAAGTTGTGTTGATCGGGGACGCCTACATCTATTACCTCCTCTATCGTATGGATGAGGATTTCAAGAAAATATTCAAGGTCAAGGCTGAGTTCGACTCGGAAATGAAAAAGGACAACCAAACCATCAAAGAATATATCGCTTTCATGAACAAAATATCTCAAGAAGACGATCTCACGCCTTTGGATAAAAGCGGGATAGCGGCCGTTGTCGAATACGGGACGCGTCTTTCCGGAAGACAGAAAAAGATCTCCACCCGGTTCCACATCATCGCGGACGTACTCCGTGAAGCCAGCTACTGGGCGAAAAAAGCCAATAAAAAAATGGTTAGCCGTGAGCATGTGGAACAATCGATCGAAGAGCGCTTCGAACGGGTCAGCCTGATTGAAGACAAAATCCAGGAATACATCGAAGACGGAATCATCATGATCGACGCCAAAGGCAAAGTCGAGGGACAGGTGAACGGACTCTCCGTCTACGACATGGGAGAATTTGCTTTCGGCAAGCCCACTCGAATCACTGCCCGGACATCCGTGGGACGAGCTGGGGTCATCAATATCGAGAGAGAAGCGGACATGAGCGGCCGCACTCACAACAAAGGCGTTCTGATCCTGGGTGGATACTTAAGAGGGAAATACGCCCAAAAGAAGCCATTCTCTCTTTCGGCGAGCATCGCTTTCGAACAGTCCTATTCTGGAGTCGAGGGGGACAGCGCCTCCTCCACAGAGGTCTACGCCATCCTTTCCAGCCTGTCGAAACTTCCCTTAAGGCAGGACATTGCGGTCACAGGATCGCTTAACCAGAAGGGTGAGATCCAGCCCATCGGGGGGGTCAATGAAAAGATCGAGGGATTCTTCGATGTCTGCAAGGCCAAAGGCCTGACAGGAGCGCAGGGAGTCATCATTCCTCATCAGAACATCCAGAATCTCATGCTCAGGAATGACGTGATCGAAGCCGTAAAACAGGGACAATTCCATATCTATCCTGTCAAGACCATCGATGAAGGAATCGAAATTCTCACCGGCATCAAAGCCGGCAAAAGAAAAGCAGACGGCGATTTTGAAAAAGATACAGTGAATTATCAAGTGGATGAGGAACTGAAAAGACTGGCAAAGAGCTGGAAGATATTCACCGGGCCACCCGACAAAGAAAAAGAATCAAAGGAAAGCAAAAAATAAGGTGAGGGGAGTCAAATCTCCAAACCAACCTTTTTTCGAAGATCATTCACTTCTCTTCGGGTCAAGAGCCGCCATTTTCCTGTTCTGAGCTTTCCCAGGCGAATGCCTCCAAACCCAATCCTCTTGAGGTGGAGAACCCTGTGGCCGACGGCTTCAAACATCCGTTTGACCTCTCTCTTTCTCCCCTCATAGATCACGACCTGAAACAGCGTCTTTTTCGCGCTGTCTCGAAGCTTGGCGATCCGCGCCGGAGCGGTCTTTTTTCCATCGATTGCGATTCCCTTTTCCAGCCGGGAAATTTTTGAAGGACCGGGCATTCCCTTCACATCCACAAGATAAGTCTTCGGAATTTCATAGCGGGGATGTGCGAGACGGTGAGCCAGCTCTCCATCATTCGTCAAGAGCAGGAGCCCCTCGCTGTCATAATCCAGCCGTCCCACAGGAAACACTCTCTCTTTCAGAACAGGCAGCAGCTCTTTAACCGTAGGCCTTTTGAAGGGATCTCTGAGTGTGACCAGGTATCCGGGAGGCTTGTTGAGCATCAAATAAGCCATCCTTTCTCCTCTTTTCACCGGTTTCCCTTCGACTTCCACCCTGTCCTTCTGATCGTCGATCTGAGTGCCCAGCATCTGGACCACTCGACCGTTAACCTTGATCTTCCCTTCAGCGATCAGTCTATCCACCTCTCTCCGGGAGGCCACTCCAGCCTGTGCGAGGAACTTATTCAACCGGATCCTCATCCTCAATACTCCTTCCCCAGAAGATGCACGTTTCCTATCCTGACATTCCGCAGGCCAGCTTCTTCAGCCGCTTGCCGGCACTCTTCCGCATGACGGCGAGAAGTAACAGGCATGTCCCGGAAATAAAAATGAGGATGAAATCCAAGAAGTGCATACGGAATCTCCGGATCGAGGTTCGCTATGAATTTTGCGATCCGGAAAACTTCTTCTCTTTCGATATACCCTGGAACAAGGAGCGTACTGGCCACAACCAGAGGCGGATTTTTCCGTTTTTGCGTCCAGCGGGCTGCCAGCTCAAAATTGCTCTTGGTCTGATCATTTCCCTGCCCGCACAGCGCGACATTCAGGCTCTGGTGAAAAGTCTTTAAATCAAACTTCACGCAACCGCCGCTTTCCAAAGCAATCTCCAGGATCTTTTTTAAATACCGGCTGTTCATGGTCCCGTTGGTTTCCCAGCAGACTCTCAAGGTGTGTTTGTTCCTGCGCTCGAGTGCGAGACGTGATGTATGGATGGAATGGAGAATCTGCGCGGAAGGGTCACCTCCGAAATAGCAGAGGCAGGAAGTCATCCGGTCCACCGCTTGCGCCAATTCCTGAGATGAATGAGGTGTCCTCTCCCTCAGGTTTTCTCTGTAATGCCAGTTCTGGCAGAACAGACAGTTGAAGGTGCATCCGTGATAGAAAACGGCCAGATTTTTAAAACCGTATTCGGGACCTCGTGTGTGTGAGTACTCTGGAAATCCGGCGCCCGTGCCTCCCGGACAGACCCAATCGGCGACACAATTCGTGGGCAGCGAGTCATAATACCAGGAACAGTATCCCTGCTTGGGGGGAGGAGCGAGCTTTGTCCCTTCTGGATTCTCCCTCACGCCGCAATAACCTGTGTCTCCCTTCCCGATCCGGCACTGGTTGCGGCAGTAGGCACAGGTGAGTCCCTCGCTTTTATGAGGCGGAAAAGCCGGAAGGGGAAAAGGCTCTCTGGAGGCCTGATGGGCTCTCCGGATTCGGGACTCGACTGCCTCGAAATCTTTCAGGATGCATTCCCGGCACAGGCCTAAAAACTGCGAGATAAGGCCGGACTCATTCCCGCAGTGAATACACTTTCCCATCTTCAAAGAGCGAAGTCCGCTCTCTAAGCGGAATTCGGACGGACTTCTTCTCTGTACTTCTTAAAGTCTTTTTAAAAAGGCAGAACGTTAGAAATAGATGTTGATCCCGACACCGAAGGAATAGTTGCCCAAATCTAAGGTTGCGCCTTCGATCTCGACCTCTCCGGGACGGTACTTGCCTTCGAACAAGATCCCGATTTTCGTTATCCTGAGTTCTATACCAGCCCCGTAGTTCAAACCCCAATCCGACTCTTTACCAACGGTCTTGATATCCGCGGTGTAGGTGCCGTACCCCCCGGTCAGGTACAATTTGAAAACCGCTAAAGAAATGGGGATTAACTTCACGTTCGCTCCGACGTACTGGTACGCCAGTGTCTGTCCATCCCAATCGACTATTCCGGCTGCGGCCTGGACAATCTCATAGTCGGATCGGATATAAGTCGCCTCAACGGCAAACATCATAAAATTCAGTCCGATCTGACCCCCGTAAAAAAGAGACGTGCCTGTGTCAAACTCAAGTGTCGGGACTGCCAAGTCCTGCGCATGATAGCCAGCTTTAACTCCGATATACAACTTTTGGGCCTGCAGGCTCGAGGCGGACACGAGCAAAAACGCCACGACTAAACCCGAAATCATGATTTTTTTCATTTGTTCACCTCACTTCCTTTAATTTTTGAGATCCGAACCCCGCTCTATATATTTGAAACTCATTATAAATAAATAAGATAAAATCGCCAAAATGTCAAGTCCAATGTAAGAAGCTTTATTTCCGTGATAATTTCTTTGGAAGTCAGGCAATCAGATGAGGAGGCCATCCGGAGGCGAGCGGGCATGGTTCCTCGAAGAGGAGAGCGAGCCAGGAATATGCGGATTTGGATTGATTTGTGACGCAAATCAATCAGGGATTCCAAGGGGATGTGTCCCTTTGGTCGCAGGGCGAAGCCCGAGAAGGGGAGGCAGGGAGTTAAACCGAAGGTGGAACGACCGTTGGAAGGGGGAAAGCGGAGCTGTTCCCCCTCCAAAGTGTCGATGGGGAAAATCCACGGGCAGACGAATCAGTTTGCCTGACTGTTTAATTATCACGGAAATTGAGTTGCTTTCATGTCCTTCAAGTCTCGCATCAGCCGTCCAACCGCGGTTTGGCCAGGATCTCCATGACCCGGAGGTCAAAAAAAGTCTGCGCGTTCGCGGGACGAAGGAGGATTGCCGTGTCTGCACCCCGGGAGGTCCCTCCCACAGCCATGCACGATTCCTTTGTGGAGATGAGCCCCGCATCCGCAGCCATCAATGCAATCTCGAGCGCCACTTTGGTCCCCTCGCCAAAAATCCGCAGAGTGTAGGCGATAATTTCCTCAAGCTCGTAAGTGCCCAACTTTTTTCTGACCGCCCGTCCCACTCCTCCCAGGGCATGCTGGCAGGTGAGGAGTTTGGCACCGGCTTCCTCTATCTTTTTACGGTATTCCGGCTGGAGCTCCTGATAATCGGATTCCATGAATCCGGTCGAGTGGGTGACAATCACCAGATTCTTGACTTTAAACAGCTCGGCGGCCATCAGGCCCGTTCTTCCGGATGAAGAGGCCACGACCACATTCTGAATCCCGAGCTCCTCAGCCCGACTCGCCGCAATCTCCAGCACTCTTTCGGTGTTTTTCCCGCCTGTTGACTTGAAATAGACGCAGGGAACAGAAAGTTCAGAGGAATTCTTATTTTTTACAGCCGACATGTCAGATCCTCCCCTCTTTCATTTTTTCTGCCTCATTGTGGGATCTTGCCCTCTGGATGTCAAGAGAAAAAAAACCTTCGCTTCCCTGTATCGTATCATTTAGAGTAAAATATTTTAGAGGACGATGGCGCGAGTCAATATTTCCGAATCCGTGTCCATGGCCATGGGATCTCTCTGGTCAAACAAACTGAGGACATTCCTGACATTACTGGGGATTATCATCGGCGTCCTGACCATCATCGCCGTGGTTTCGATCATCCAGGGCCTCAACAATTATGTCTACACGCAATTCGCGTTTTTCGGGGCGAATGACTTCACTGTATCTAAATTCTCTATGTCCGGGGGCACCCTCGACGAGTACAGAGAAATGATGAAACGCAAAAACCTGACACTGGATGAGATGAGAACCCTCCGCAAGCTCTGCCAATCCTGTGAACTGATCGGCGCCTCTGTGTCGACGAGCCGAACGGTCAAATACAGGAGTCAATACATAAAGGATGTGGAAATCAGGGGTGTGACACATCTGGACCACATGATCGGCTCCGTCCTGGAGCTGGACAGAGGAAGGCATATTCTCAAAGAAGATGATGACCATTCCCGGTACGTCTGTATCATCGGAGCCGACATAGTCGAAAAATTGTTTCCCTACCTGGACCCGCTCGGCAAATGGGTAAAGGTGGGGCCGCACAATTTCCTGGTGATCGGGATCGGAGAGAAAAAAGGAAAGCTCCTGGGGATGAGCCAGGACAATTATGTCCGGATTCCGATCACGACATTCCATAAAATCTACGGCTCCAGACGGAGCATCAACATCAATATACACACAAAATCGCAGGAACAGATGGAAACCGCTCAGGAGGAAGTGAGGACTATTCTGCGGTCCAAACGCCATCTGTCTTTCAAAGACAAGGACGACTTCTCGTTCGTGAGCTCCGAGACATTCATTCAGATGTACAGAACCGCGACTTCGAGTATCTATTTCGCCATGATCGCCATCTCTTCCATTGCTCTTCTGGTGGGCGGGATCGTGGTCATGAACATCATGCTCGTGGCGGTCACCGAGAGAACCAAAGAGATCGGCATCCGCATGTCTGTCGGAGCGCGGCGGCTGGACATCCTGTTCCAGTTTCTGATCGAGTCGGCGGCGATTTCCACCGCCGGCGGATTGATCGGCATACTCATCGGGTTCATAATCGCCAAGGTCGTCACAGCGGCGACTTCTCTACCTTCCACACTCGATCCCGGCTCCATCGTAGTCGCCATCATCGTTTCCGGCTCTGTGGGCATATTCTTCGGGCTTTACCCGGCCAACAAGGCGGCCAAACTGAATCCCATCGAAGCGCTGAGGTCAGAACAATGAGACTGGGCATTCTGAGAGAGATCGTTCAGATGGCATTCGATTCGATCAAGAGCCATAAGCTCCGATCTTTTCTGACTTTGCTGGGGATCATGATCGGCGTGATGACGGTCATCGGGATGGTTTCGATCATCCAGGGCTTGAACCGGGCTTTCCTGGCCGAGCTGGAATCCGCAGGGTCGGATTTGATCGTCATCAGTAAAAACGATCCGATTCGAATGGGCAACCTTTCTGAAGAAGAAAGACAGAGAAAGGACCTCACGTTTGATGATGCGATCGCCATAGAAGAGGAATGCCCGCTGGTCAAAGCCGTTGCCGTGGACCTGATCGCTGATTTTTTTGAGAATATCCCGGTCAAATACCAGAATATCAAAAGCCAGAATGCTCTCGTTCTGGGAATGAACGAAAAGTGGCCGGAAGTGATCAGTCTTTATCTTCCGACATCTGGACGATTCCTCACAAAATCCGATATCCAGCACCGCACCAAAGTGTGTGTTCTCGGTTCAGAGCTGGCAGAGACTCTGTTTCCTCATACAGACCCCATAGAAAAGGAGATCCGGATCGGCCCTGAAAAATTCACGGTCGTGGGCGTTCTCCAGGAACGGGGCAGCATGTTCGGACAAAGCCGCGATAACTTTGTCGGCATCCCGATCACAACTTTGATGAAGTACTATCCCTACGACCTGGAACATATTGAAATTCTCGCCATACCGAGGGGACACGGCTACATCCAGGACGCCATTGACCAGATTATCAATCTTCTCCGCCGGAGGAGAAGAGTCGCGTTCGGAAAACCCAATGATTTTGAAATCTACACACAGGACACTTTTATCGAGCTCTACAATCAGCTGACCGGCGCCGTGTTTCTCGTCATGATCGTCATCTCCTCCATCGGGCTTCTTGTGGGCGGGATCGGTGTGATGAATATCATGCTCGTCTCTGTCAAGGAGAGAACCCGGGAGATCGGTATCCGCAAAGCCATCGGCGCCCGTTCTTCAGATATCCTCAAGCAGTTTTTGATCGAAGCGATCTTTCTAACCGGGGTTGGAGGTGTCTCCGGCGTCTTCATCGGATTCGCCATCGCTTTCCTCGTCAAAGCCGCCACTCCCCTGCCCGCATCCGTCACTCCCTGGTCAGTGATCGCGGGACTGCTGGTCTCTATTTCTGTGGGATTATTCTTCGGGATCTTCCCGGCCCAAAAAGCGGCCAAGCTCGATCCCATCGTCTCCCTCCGCTACGAATAANNAAAACACGCCACTTTTGCCCCAGCGAGTCAAAAGCGGCTCGGTTTCAGGCTTCGCTCTCCTCACTTCCTCAGTTCGGAACCATGCCCACTCAGCCTTCAAACGGTTTTCCTATCTACCACCCTTCGCTTATCCAGCGAGAAGACTGAAGAAGGAATAAGGAAGATAATCTTCTCGACAAACTAAAATTGAAATTTCAGATCTTTTTTTCGATGAACTTCTGGGCTTTTTCGAGTGCCTTATCGATATTCTCAGGATACTCTCCGACGAGCTCGACCAGAGAGGGATTTCCCCCTCCTTTCCCGTTGATCAAAGGGGACACCAGAGGAACCAGCTCTCGCATGTCGATATTGAGTTTCTCTGGACTGGCCAGGATGAGATGTCCCCGCTCCTTTCCTTTCAGTCCGAAGAGCACGGCGAAATCGCTTTTGCGGATGATGTTTAAAGCCAGAAACCTCATTTCTTCGTGCGTCTTCTCCACGAAAATCTCCCTGATCACCTTTCCTTTCGCCCTCTGGATAAACTTTTGAGCTTCATGCAGAGCCAGCTTCTCCCTCATCTTCTTCACAGCAGTCTTCTGGGATTTCAAATCTGAAAACAGCTTTTCGATCGAAGAGGAGACCTCCCGTTCGTGAACGGTCAATCTATTCGAAAGCTCGCGCAGGATCCTGCTTTTCATCATGTAATCTTGAAAAGCCCGGTTGCCGCAGATAAATTCGAACCGGATATTGTCCCTGATCCGCTCCCACCGGAGTATCTTGATCAAACCCACCTCTCCGGTCCTGCGGACATGGGTGCCGCCGCAAGCCGAGTAATCGAAATCCGAAACTTCCACCACCCGGATGATTCCCTTTTTCTTCGGCGGCCTTCTGAGAGGAAGAGAACCGACTTCCTTTTCCGGCAGCAAATGAATCTTCACTTCTTTGTCTTGGTAAACCACTTGATTGGCCCTCTTCTCCACCCGTTCGACGTCTTCATCGGAAACCTTCCGCAGATCCATCTCCAGAGTCGAGACGTCCTGCCCCAGATGGAAAGCAAGTGTTTCCGCTTCCAAGAGCTCATGAAAGCACTGGGAGAGGATGTGCTGACCGGAATGCTGCTGCATGTGATCGAAACGCATTTCCCAGTCTATTTTTCCCTTTATGCTTTCTGCCTCAACATCCCTATCGAGGATGTGAACGATCCGGTCCCCCTCTTCAAAAACCTGGATCACTTCCGCATCGTCGATCCACCCTCGATCAGAGGGCTGTCCTCCGGATTCCGGGTAAAAACACGTCTGGTCAAGGATGACTGCCGGTTTCTTCTCATGCATCTTTCTTTCAACAACTCTTGCCTCAAACGCGACCTGGTACGGATCATCATGAAACAGCCGTTCGGTTTCCTGGGTCATTCGATTTATCCTCTTCGGGAGCGCATGTAGGGGCACACCTTTTTCATCTTCCTGATTAAAGAATACGCAGGAACAATAATACCAGAAATGCCGCGAGAAATATAACCGCTGAGGGCCACACCAGTATTTTGTACACATCCTTCAGGTCGGCCTTATAATAATCCAGAGTCAAAAACAGACAGAGATGAGCAGGGGAAAGAAGAATCCCCACAAAGCCGCTGACATAAGCGAACATCACCAGCACCAAATCCGGATTTTCCAAGCCGAATATGGGCAGAAGGATCGGAAAGGAGATGCCCACATAGGCATGGTTAACGCCCGTCAACAGCCCGAGAAAAAAAGGCACCGCAAAAAGCAGCAGATACGCGGAAATCCCTTCGGACTGGAATACTCCGGTAACTGATTCTAAAGCGCCGGAGGCTTCGAGTATTCTCTTGAATACCATGACCGAAGCGATAAGAAAGAGGGTCTTGAGGGAAATACTATGCCACAGAATCCTTCCCCTCTCCCGAAAATCCATCCGGAAAAAAACCTGTGTCAAAAAAGCGGTGGCGGCCAGCGCGACCAGCATGCTGAACCTGAACAAAAAAATCAACACAATGACCAAAAATATGGGCCAGATGCTGAGAATGAGGTTAAACAGGCTCTTCAGAAACTTCCCGCCAGATTTCTCATCGGGGAGGCGATGGACATTCTTGAAGAGAATGATCAATCCCAGGATGGCGGCCAGAACCGTGAACGGAAACTGGACTACGGCGATCCTTTTTATCGGAATATGGAGTATGGCTGACGCCAGGATCAGGTTGACATACAGAGGCCAGGAGTACTCCCATATATGGCGGAACCAGTAATTGAGAAAGGTCTTCCAGGCAGGAGTCAGCTTCCAGCGCCTCCCGGCTTCCTCCACGATCGGAGCCGACATCAAAGCCCCCCCGAGCATCGGCAGGAGTCCGATGAAAGAGGAGGGCAGAGCGAGAATCAACCGGGGCTCTGGAATCAAATTCTTGAAAGAATCCACCATTTTCTTGAAATTTCCTTTGCGTTGGAGAAGATGACCCAGATAAAGGACAAGAAGAATAATCCCGAAAAGGCTCAGGGTCTCATTCGAACTCAAGGCCTCCCAGATATTCCGAATAAACACAGGAAAATCCAGGCGAAAAGCCACTCCTGTCAGCAGGGTCCCGATAAAGAGAACAAGCCCCAGGTCCCATTTTTTCTTGATCATGAGGAGGAGGACCAAGACGATGAGGACAATCTTCAGAAGATCAGCCATCATTTCCTGCAAAGGGGTCGCATCTTAACATTTGACATTTCTAAGAGAATTATCAACAGGCAAGGCTTTTATATGATGATGAATTGGGCAATAAATATTAAGTAAATGTCAAATGTTAAGATGCGATCCCATTTACTTTGAAGAAGACAGGATGCGGGCTGTGGTTTTAAAATGCTTCTTGGCCACTTTATCCAGCACCTGGGCGCCGTGGGCTTTGACCAATTTCAACCCTGCCTCTTCCACGAGCGGGGAGGCTCCTTTGGGAAGGTCAATCCCGATATCCTGGGAAAGAAAATACAGACGCGTTAAAAACTCTGCTCTGGCCAGGATCGATGCAGCGGCCACGGCCAGGTCTTCCTCCGCTTTCGGCTTCTGGATCAGTTCGATGCTCTTTCCTCTTTTCATCAATGCATTGAGGACGAAGGCCTTATCCCCAAACTGGTCGGTTATGGCGAGCTTGCAGTTCACTTCTTCGAGGATGTTCTCGATAGCCCGGGAATGGGCCCAAGCCAAAATGCGGTTGAGGTTTCTCAGCTTGGTGTAAAGCGAGTTGTATTTTTCCGGGCCGATGGCCACGATCGAGTGCGTGTATCCCTTTTTGATCAATCCCGCCAGCTCCCGGACACGGTTATCGGAAAATCTTTTGCTATCCTTCACTCCGAGTTCAGAAAGAACATTCTCCTGGTCTTCGGGAAGAAAAACGCCAGCGACGACAAGCGGACCAAAGTAGTCTCCTTTTCCGGATTCATCCGTCCCGAGATGTCCCTTTTCGGCTGGAAAAAGATCTGATTGACGCATTTGTCCGTATGGATCCTCAGCGCAGGAGGAAACGGCCTTTAGCCTCTTTGATCAAATCCGGCCTGAATTTGGGATGAGCAATGTTGATCAATGCCACAGTTCTCTCCTGCAGGTTTTTTCCATGAAGATAGGCCACCCCGTACTCCGTGACCACGTACTTGACATCGGCTCTTGTCGTAACCACTCCGGCTCCTTCCTTCAGAAAAGGAACAATCCTGGAAACTTCATCCTTCTTGGCAGTGGAGGGAAGAGCGATGATCGGTTTACCTCCCTTCGAATGAGCGGCTCCCCGAATGAAATCGACCTGCCCGCCGAAACCACTGTAAATGAACGTCCCGACAGAGTCCGAACAGACCTGCCCGGTGATGTCGACTTCGATAGCCGAATTGATCGCGACCATATTCTCATTCCGGGACACATTGAACGGATGATTCGTGTAATCTGTGGGGTGGGCTTCAAAAACAGGATTGTTGTCCACAAAATCATAAAGTGCATTTGACCCGAGAATGAAGGTCAATATCACTTTGTAGGGATGAAATGTCTTTCTGGCTCCAGTGATGATCCCGGCTTCAATGGCTTCCATCACTCCGTCGGACACCATCTCTGTGTGGATACCGAGATCACGCCTTTCTTTGAGGGCGGAGAGGACGGCATCAGGGATTCCTCCGATCCCCAACTGCAGAGTCGAGCCGTCTTCGATCAAATCGGCGATAGAGTGGCCTATCTTCCTTTCCACTTCAGTGAACGGACTGCGTTTCAGCTGCGGCAATTCCTCTGAAATTTCCACAATTTTGTGCACACGAGAGACATGAATAAAGGAGTCTCCCAAAACCCGCGGCATCTTTTCATTGACCTGGGCGATGACCACCTTTGCCTTTTCCGCAGCCGCCTTTGACGCCAGAACCTCGACACCGAAGCTCATGAATCCGTGCTCGTCCGGAGGAGAGAGATGAAGCATGGCCACATCCAGAGGCATCTGGCCGGAGTACATCAAGCCAGGAATTTGGTGGAGGAAGATGGGAATATAATCCGCCCGGCCCTCGTTGATGGCTCTCCGGTCCGCAGGGCCCACGAAGAGGGAATTGTGACGAAAATGCCCCTCCATCTCTGGCCTGGAAAGGGGATCTTCTCCTAAAAGAAGAACATGTGTGAGTTCGACGTCCTCGAGTTCATCTTTGCGCGAGGCTAAAGCATTCATCAAGGCATACGGAGTGGCTGCGTTTCCACTGATGTAAACCCGGTCACCGCTCTTGATCGCAGAAACTGCGTCTTCGGCTGTGACGAGCTTTTTTTTGTAATCATCCACCCAGCTCATTCAAATGCCTCGCTTACAATGTATATATTGTATTAATCTTTTTTAAGAGATTGCCACGCAAGCTCGCAATGACACACGCGGTGATTGCCGCGCAAGCTCTCAATCACACCTAAATACATCCTATTTTTCCGTATGAGATTACCACGTCGCCTCGCTCCTCGTAATGACACCTAATTCCATTCTTCATGAGACAGCCGCGCAAGCTCGCAATCACATCCTTTTCAAACATTCCTCATAAAAATTTAGCGGTTCCGTTCCTCAATCCGATGATTTCTTTGTATTTTCAACGGAAGACTGAATTCTTCTTGATACGGAGGCTTTTCGGGATATCACGTTTTATGACTTGCTTCTTGTTTTCTTGGCTGTCTGCTTTTTTCCATTGAGCGATTTCAAGTATTTGTCCATCTCGGCGGCTGCAACGCGCGCGTCTCCCATGGCCAGAATAACAGTAGCTCCGCCTCGAATGATATCTCCTCCTGCATAAACACCTTTCATGCTCGTGGCCATTGTGTCCCAATCGACCTCGACATTCCCCCACTTTCCCACTTCGAGTTGAGGAGTTGTCTGCGGGATCAAAGGATTCGGACTGTTTCCTATGGCCACCACGACCAGGTCCACTTCCATGATGAACTCTGAACCCTTTATCGGGATCGGCCGGCGCCTGCCGGACGAGTCCGGTTCTCCGAGTTCCATCTGTATACACTCCATAGCCTTGACGCAGCCCTTATCATCACCGATGAACTTCGTCGGAGTTGTCAGGAAATGGAATTTTATACCTTCTTCCTCCGCGTGGTGGACTTCTTCGATTCGGGCCGGCATTTCCACGCGGGAGCGCCGGTAGACAATAGTCGATGTCTCTGCGCCGAGTCTCTTGGCCGTCCGGACAGAATCCATGGCCACATTGCCGCCACCCAACACAACGGCATTTTTCCCGAGATATACGGGTGTATCGTACTCGGGAAAATCATACGCCCTCATCAGGTTAACCCGGGTCAAGTACTCATTGGCCGAGTAGATGCCGACCAGGTTCTCTCCAGGAATCCTCATGAAATTCGGCAGTCCCGCACCTGTTCCGACAAAAAAAGCATCAAATCCTTCTTTCTTCAAGTCTTCGAGTGTCGCCGTCAAGCCCACGACGAAATTTGTTTTGATCTCGACTCCTAATTTTTCGAGGTATTCCACTTCTGCTTGAAGGGTTTTTTTCGGCAGCCTGAATTCCGGGATCCCGTAGACCAGCACACCTCCGGCCACATGGAGCGCTTCAAAAATCGTGATCTTATGGCCCTGTTTGGCCAGGTCTCCGGCCACGGTCAACCCTGCGGGTCCTGCGCCGATTATCGCCACTTTTCGACCTGTTGAAGGTGGAATTTGAGGAACAAACACCTGGCCGTTCTCTCTCTCGTAATCCGCGATGAACCTCTCCAGGTTTCCGATCGCCACGGGAACTCCCGTGGCCTTCTTTGTGGTGCACAGGGCTTCACATTGAGTCTCCTGAGGACAGACGCGGCCGCAGATGGCCGGAAGATTGTTGGTTTCTTTCATCTTACGGATGCTTTTGACGAAATCCCCTATTTCTATCCACTTAATGAAAGAAGGGATATCGATGCCGACCGGACAGCCCATCACGCATTGAGGATTTGCACAGTCCAGGCATCTCTGGGCTTCTTTCTTTGCAGCCTCCGCATCCAGGCCCAGGTTGACCTCGTTGAAATCCAGATTCCGTTCATCCGGATCCCTTTCGGGCATTTTCTGACGTTCAAGCTTCATCCTTTCCTTTGCAGGGATAGATTTCCGCAGCTCCTTCCGCCATTCTTTGTTGAATTCCGCCCTGAGCCTCTGCTTGAGCTCAGCAGGCATTTGCTTTTTTTCTGCCATCTTTTTATCTTTTCTCTCTTAAGTCTCTACGCAAATTCGTTTTTCTCCCAGTGACACAGGGACTGGACTTCATCCTCAAAATAGGCTTTGCGCCGTATAAAAAGCTCCTCCCAATCCACCAAATGTCCGTCAAAATCCGGGCCGTCCACACAGGCAAATTGAGTTTTCCCGTCCACAGTCACGCGGCAGGCTCCGCACATTCCGGTTCCATCCACCATGATCGGATTCAGGCTGACCAATGTCTTTACACCAGTGGATCTGGTCGCCTCAGAACAGGTGTACATCAAATAGGTGCATCCGATGGAGACGACTCTCTGGATTCCAGATTCTTTTTTCATGACGGCCTTCAACGTCTTCGGGATATAATCTTTGCAGTCGAAATAACTGTCCCGGGCCGACACATAAAACTCATCGCTCACGGCTTTGAGCTTTTCTTCCCAATACAGAAGATAATTGGCTTTCACATCCAGAACAGTCACGACTTTATTCCCCGCCTCCTTCAAAGCGCGGGCGATCGGGTAAATCGCAGCGATGCCGAAACATCCTCCTGCGCAAACCACGGTTCCGTATTTTTCTATTTCGGACGGCTTCCCCAAAGGACCGACAAACACTGGCACCTCATCACCTGCCTCGAGCAGCGAAAGCTTGTGAGTCGAAGTCCCCACAAGCATAAAAACCGATGTGACTGAACCTTTTTTCACATCCCAATCCGCTATGGTCAATGGGATTCTCTCGCCCCGCTCATCCGGCATGATGATCAGAAATTGACCAGGCTTACATTTCCGGGCCACTTCAGGAGCCTCCACTTCAAGAAGATGGATATTGGGCACGAGCCGCTCTCTCCGTAAAATCTTTGCCATCACTTTCCTCTCTTTATTTTCACAGGAATGATATTCCGAATATGGTTTTTGTACTTTGAAGAAAAAGACAGAGGAACCAGAGAAAAATCAGAATCTTCATTCCAGAGAAAGTTTGCTCCGACAATTCCTTTCGGCAGAGCCGCCGAGATCTTCACGCGACCTTGAATCTTTCCTGAATCAGAATCCACCACTACGGTATCCCCATCCTTCAGTTTTAACCTCTTCGCATCCGCGGGAGATATCTTGATCCATCTGGAATTCCTGATCATCCTTAAACCTTTGGATTCCTGCGTGAGGGCAAGGTTCCGGTAATAATCCAGGCTGTAGTCCACAGACATGAGGAGAGGATATTTTGGGCCGGTTTCCTCCGGAGCTGAAACTGATTTGACAGGAATAAATTTCTCTTTTCCCTTCACCTCTTCGTAAATGAAGACTTCATCGTCATCGCCCAGTTTTGTGTTTGAGGTCTTCGAAAAACCCAGTATGTCTTTGCGAATCTCTTTCATGACCGCAGCCTGGTTCTTATATCCGAAGTTCTGATATCCCATTTTTTTGGCCAACCGAGAAATAATCCACCAATCGGGCTTGGCGTCTCCGACAGGCCCTATGACTTTATGGAATTTTTGAATCCTTCCTTCGCCATTGACAAACGTTCCGTCCGTCTCCGCAAATGTTGCCGCCGGCAGAACGGCATCCGCTTTTTCTGTATTGCCGTTCCTGTAACAGTCCTGAACGACTAAAAATTCTGCCTGAGCCTTCTGGAGATCTTGGAGGGGTCCGGCAAGATACAGGGCTTTGATGTTCCCGGAATGAACCGCAGGAAAAACCTGATCAATCGAGAATCCTTTATCCGGATGACCATTATTCATCTCCACAACGCCTCTCAAGTTGTTTTCCATTCCGAGAGGATAAAGCCGCCCGCTTCTCAAGAGAGCTAAATTGTGGAGCGCTGCCACATTTTGAGATCCCCGGGGATTTTGAGTCAGGCCCGCTCCAAAAATAAAAACCGACGTTTCTCCTTCCTGGAGAAGTTCGGCTGTCCGCATGAATTTTTCCTCGGGCACACCGGTCGTTTGGACAACCTGAGAAAAGTCGAGTTTTTCCAAAGATTTTTGAAAAGATTCCAAACCTTCAACCCGGGCATGCCCTCTCTCCTCTTCACTCTCCAAGAAAGCTTTGGATAAGTAACGGAAAAGAGCCGCCTCTGTTCCGGGCTTGTTGCGAAGCCAGACAGAGGCGTAACGGTTGAGAGAGAGTTCCTGCGGACCCGCAACCACAAGCTTCGCGCCCGCTTTCACGGCCTTTAACACCTCCAGCCAGACTATGGGATGAGTCACAGGCAAGTCAGCTCCGGAGAGAAAAAGGAAATCGGCTTTCGATATATCTTCTATCCTGAAATTCAGGCCGGCTTTCAGGCCTTGTTCCCGAGCCATTTCCAGGAAGGTCGATAACGGAGAATAGTCGATCGGGCTCGCGACGTTGTCTGTCTTCAATGCGGACCGGGCGAACTTCTGGAGGATGAAACTGTCTTCGCATGTCACCTGAGAGGAAGCGACGAGTGCCACTTCTTTGCCTTTGTATTTTTTCAACTTTTGCGCCACAAAATCGAGAGCCTCGTCCCATGGCACCTCTTCGAGATCTTTATCCTTTCTGATCATCGGTTTGAGGATTCTCCGAGGACTGTGAATGAGGGTTTGGATCATGAACCGGCCTTTCACACACGCCTGTCCGCGATTCACGGCTCCCTCCGCGGCCGGCTTCGAGCTCAGAACTCTCCCGTCCTTTGTCTCTATCTCGAGTGTGCACCCCATGCTGCAGAGAGGGCATATCGTTTCGGCCGTGCTCTCTGCGAGGCTCTCGTACTTCAAAGCTCTCTCAGAGAGTGCACCGGTGGGGCAAATATCCACGCAGGCTCCACAAAACTGGCAGCCTGACTCAAGGTGAGGACGATCCAGCGCAGTTCCGACGACTGCATGAGATCCTCTATACGTGAATGTAAGCGTCGAAGCGCCTCTCACTTCATGGCAAACCCGGACACATCTTCCGCAGAGAATGCACAAATTGTAGTTCCGGTCAAAAAACGGATCCTCTTTTTTGATCTCCAGTTCCCGGTAAACAGAAGGGAACCTGACTTTATCCACCTTCACCTCGTCCACAATATCCTGAAGCGCGCAGCGTCCGTTGTTCGGACAGAGGACACAACCCGTTGTTTCCCCGACTTTCCGGATCGTGGATTTGAATTCGTCACAATTCTTTTTCTCCGTGCAGATCAAGCAGGCATTCGGATGTTCAGACAGAATCAGCTCTAAGATCTCTCTCCTCAACTTCTGGAGACTGGGAGTCTTTGTCTTGACTTCCATCCCATCCTCCGCGTAGGTGCTGCAGGAGGGCGGATAGCCCTTCCTCCCCTTGATCTGAACGAGACACAGCCTGCATCCGGCGAAAGGAGATAGCTGTCTATTATCACAGAGAGAAGGAATGGAGATGCCGTTCTCTCTGGCCACCTCTAGAATTGTCTTCCTGTCCTCGAGTGCGATCCTTTTTCCGTCTATAGTGATCTTCATTTTTGGCTCTTTTGGCTGGATTTTTTGAGAATTCCGTCTCTTTTCTTGCCCGTGTACTTGGATACCGCACTGACTTTTGGAGGACAGACCTCCAAGCATGCGCCGCACTTGATACACAGGTCCTGGTCGATGATGTGAACTTTCTTCCGTTCGCCGCTTATGGCCTCCACAGGACAGTTTTTCAAACACAGAAGACAGCCGACACATTTCTCCGGCTCGATGTGATAGATAATGAGTTCCTTGCACACAAGGGCCGGACAACTCTTATCCCGAATATGAGCTTCATATTCATCTTTAAAATTCCTCAGCGTTGTCAGGACAGGATTGGGCGCTGTCCCTCCGAGTTGGCAGAGGGATCCCGCTTTAACGGTCTTGGCGAGATCCTCCAACTTCTCGACATCCCCTTCTTCTCCCTTTCCCTGGGTGATGAGAGTTAGAATATCCACAAGCTGCTTGGTTCCGATCCGGCACGGGACACACTTGCCGCAGGACTCTTCCTGAGTGAAATCCAAAAAATATCGAGCCACATCCACCATACATGTGTCCTCATCCATGACGATCATGCCGCCCGAACCCATCATTGAGCCCGCCTTGGTTAAAGTCTCGAAGTCGATCGGGAGATCCAGCATCTCGGCCGGGATACAGCCTCCGGAAGGACCGCCCGTCTGGACAGCCTTGAATTTCTTGTTGTCTTTGACTCCGCCTCCGATATCATAGATGATCTCTTTCAAAGTCATACCCATCGGCACTTCCACAAGGCCCGTATTGTTTATCTTGCCGACAAGAGAGAATATTTTGGTTCCTTTGCTCCCTCTTGTCCCTATCTGGGAATACCATTCTGCGCCTTTATTTATGATCAGCGGAACATTCGCCCATGTCTCCACATTGTTGATATTGGTCGGTTTGCCCCACAGACCTTCTTGAGCGGGAAAAGGAGGCCTCTGTCTGGGAAAAGCACGCCTTCCTTCGATAGACGCCATCAGTGAAGTCTCTTCACCGGAAACAAAAGCTCCGGCTCCTCTAAAGACATGAATATCGAACCCGAATTCAGAGCCGAGAATGGATTCACCGAGCAAGCCAAGCTTTTTCGCTTCGGCGATAGCTCTGGTCACGTTTTTCACAGCCAGAGGATATTCCATACGCACATAGATGTAGCCTTTAGAGGCTCCGATCGCATAGGCCCCGATGATCATGCCTTCAATGACACTGTGAGGGTTGCCTTCCAGAAGACTCCGGTCCATGTAGGCTCCCGGGTCTCCCTCGTCTGCGTTGCAGATGACATACTTCACATCCGAGTTGACATCGTGGCAGATTTCCCATTTTTTTCCGGTCAAGAAACCGGCTCCCCCTCTTCCTCTTAAGCCTGAAGCGGTAATCTCCTCGATGACCTCTTCTGAAGTCATATCAAAAAGAATCTTAGTGAGTGCCTTGTACCCATCCAGTGCGATATAATCTCGGATATCAGTGGGATCGATGAACCCGTTATTCCCGAAAATGATCCGTTCCTGCTTTTTGTAGAAGGGGACATTTTTCTCACGGACGATCTTTTCTTGAGTTCTCGGATCAACGTACAGGAGCCTGTCGATGATTTTCTTGCCGACTATCGTCTCGGCGATGACCTCTTTGATATCTTCGAGTTTTATCTTTTGATAGAACACTCCCTTTGGCTGGATGACAACGATCGGGCCTCTCTCGCAGAAACCGTGGCACCCTGTTGTTCTCACATCGACTGAATCCTGAAGGCCTTGACTCTTGATCTCCACCTTAAAGGCCTGAGCGACCTTCAAACAGCCGTAGGCGTGGCAGCCCGTTCCCCCGCAGACTGTGATGCATGTTTTCCGTTTTTTTCGGGATTCTGAAATTTCCTCTCTAATTTTTTCCAGTTCAGTCGCGTTGTATTCTTCCATCAGTCAGAGCCGTTCCTTTTTGTGGTCATTAATTTCTTTAAGATATTCTCCACCTCTCTCGTTTTTAGCTGACCATGGTACTCACCATCAGCGATGGCAATAGGCCCGAGCGCACACGCGCCCACACAATTGACAGTCTCCAGCGTGAATCGATTGTCCCCGGACGTCTCTCCGGCTTTAATCTCCAATTTTCTCTCGAACTCATCCAGAATCATCGGAGCTCCTCTCACATGGCAGGCTGTTCCCATGCATATCGTGATCAGGTGTTCTCCGCGCGGTGTCAGAGAAAAGGCCTTGTAGAATGTGAGCACTCCGAATATCTCACTTTCAGAAATTTTCAACTGCTTGGATATCCGAGAGATCGCTTGAGCCGGAATGTAACCGAACTCTTCCTGGATATCATGAAGGATATGAATGAGTTCTCTTTGATCTTTTTTGGATTCATTCACACGTTTTTCCATTTCTACTGACCTTTACAAATAGGAATTGATATCTTTGTAATTCAGACCAAATCTTTCAGCGATATTTTTCTTGGTGATATTCCCTCGAAAAACATAAACTCCGCGCGCGAGACAATGTTTCTCTTTCAGAGTCTGTTCGATTCCTTTCTCTCCAATCTCCACGAGACAGGACGTAACCAGATTGGAGAGGACCTTTGACGAAGTGCGGCTCACGGCGGAAGTGATATTGGGAACACAGTAATGAATGACTCCTTCATCGACGAAAGTGGGCTGCTCCAGTGTTGTCAGGCGGCTTGTTTCGATGCATCCTCCCTGATCGATGGCCAGATCGATGATCAGGGATCCTTTTTTCATGCTTTTGACCATGTCCCGAGTGACTATGACCGGAGCTTTCTCACCGGGACGAAGCACGGCTCCAATCAGGATATCTGCAATCTTCACCATCCGGGCCAAGTTGTAATTGCTGGCAAACAGAGTGATCAACCTCCCCGAAGTCATTTCTTCCAGCTCTCTCAGCCTGTCCATATACCGGCCCAGCGCGATCGTGTGCGCTCCAGCCCCGAGCAGGCTTTTGACCGCGCTTCGAGCGAGAACACCGCTCCCGACCACAACCGCGGTGGCCGGAGGAACGCTCACCACTCCCCCGAGGATCACGCCCTGGCCGCCAAAACTGGTCTGAAGATACTGTCCCGAAATGGCCAGGCACATCTGCCCGGCGATCTCACTCAGACTCTCGATGAAAGGAAGGTCCCCGTTCTCATCTTGAACGATCTCATAGCCAATGATGGAGACGTTTTTTTTGAGGAGTTCCTCCAAAAGAATTTTTCGGGCCACGGCCAGATGATGAAACCCGAATAAAACCTGGTCTTTTTTCACAAGCTGGCATTCCTCTTTATTCAAAGGAGAAATATTGAGAACGACATCCGAGCGGCCAAAGACCTCCTCTTTGGTAAAAACGATCTCGCCTCCGAGATCACTGTATTCCTCGTTACTGTATCCGGATTTTAATCCCGCTCCAGCCTGCACGTAAACCGTGTGTCCATGCTCAACGAGCAGCGAGACTCCACTCGGACTCAAGCCCACTCTGTTCTCAATTTTACATCCTTCGTTGAGGACACCAACATTCATTTTTTCCTCCTGCGTTTTACAGGACAGATTATATTAGCAAGTTAATGTGCTGAGGGCAACAATAACGGGAAAAAATATCAAAAAAATAAAAAAAATCCAGAAAATTTGCGGATTATTCGGGATCACGTTTCTCGATTTTGAAATTTCTTCAGAGTGGACCCGAACTTTTTATGGAATGTGTCGACATTTTCGTTCGATCAACCGTCATTGCGAGCGGAGAGTGACGATCTCAAAAGAAAAAGATTTGCATCTAATAGAATCCGGCTGCCACCTCGTCCCTCGCAACGAAACACGTGGGAGATCGTTTCACTGCGCCCGCATGACATCCATCCTGTCACTTCAGATAAGACGCCATCTCATGGGATGATCTCACATAAAGAGTTTCAAAGTCAGAAAGATATAAAAGATGTAAAGCGCGAAAAGGATCAATCCTTTGACTTTCCCCAACCGGCACCCGATCCTCATCAACACCAGCATGGTCAACACGATCAAGATCATATAGGGAAAAGTGAAGTCCATCACCTTCAATTCCACTGTGATCGGATTGGCGATCGAGGAAACACCGATGATCCAGAGAACATTGAGGATATCTGCCCCGATGATGTTCCCGACAGCGATCTCTCCCTCTCCCTTAGTGGCCGCAGTCACGCAGGTGCTTATTTCGGGAAGAGAGGTTCCGATGGCGAGGACAATCAGTCCAATGACAGTCTCAGAAACAGAAAAATGTATGGCGATACGCTCAGCCGCCCAGACAACCACGGAGCTGGTCGCCACAACTCCCGCGAGTCCCAGAATAAACAACAGGGTCACCCGTCTCAGTTCTGGCTTCATGCGTGGCCCGAGGCTTTTTCCTTTTAACTCCAATCGTTGAGTTGCCGGGCTGTCTTCGCCAAACCGCAAGTCTCTTCTTTTAAGAATGAGGATGTAATACACGCAGAGAATCAGGACAAAAAGAGCGCCTTCGAGGCGGCCGATCGTACCGTTCCTTGCCAGGATATAAGCCAGAATGTCGATCGAAAGAAGAAAAGCCCCGATGACTTTAAGCACGCGGCAATTGACATAGATTACAGTCGGGGCCAGGAGGGCGGCCAAAGGAAGAGCGATTCCGTCATCGCAGATGACTGATCCGACAGCATTTCCCAGAGCGAACTCCGGTTTTCCCCGAACGGCTGCAATAACCGACACACAGAATTCCGGAGCCGTGGTGGCCATCCCGACAAGAACAATCCCGATGACCATTTTGGAGACGTTAAACGCCTTGGCGATGCCGGAGGCGCCTTCCACGAAAAAACTCGCGGATTTAAACAGAAGAGCGAATGAAGCGATCAAAACGATAAAATATAAATAGACCATCTGAACGCGTTTAATTCCTCAAGACGGTTTTCCCGTTTACGATCGTCATCTGAACTTTTGTATTCCGGATCTCTTCAGGAGGTATACCGAATATATTTTGAGTGAGGACCACAAGGTCAGCCAGCTTCCCCGCTTCTACGGAACCTTTGATGCTCTCGGAGAATTCGGCATAGGCTCCGTTCAAAGTGTATCCTTTCACCGCTTCCTCCAGGGAAATCTTCTGTTCCGGAAACCAGCCCTCCGGATGCCTGCCATCCAGAGTCTGTCGCGTCACCGCCGCGTAAATCCCGGTCAGCGGGTCCAGAGGAGCGACTGTCCAGTCCGAACCGCAGGCCAACACTGCGCCTTCTTCTAAAAGTGACTGAAAAGCATAGGTCGTTTGGCATCTTTCTCTCCCGATCTTTTCCTCCGCCCATCTCCCATCATCTACGGCGTGATAGGGCTGGACCGAGGCGATGATCCCGAGTCTGGCCATCCGCTCGATATCCTCGGGAAGGAGATGTTGGGCATGCTCAATCCGCCAGCGTCTGTCTCTTTCTCCGCCTTGGGCTATGGCTCTTTCCATGATATCCAGGAGAACGTGATTGGCCCTGTCTCCTATCGCATGAATCGCCACCTGGAGCCCGGTCTTGTCCGCCTCCATGAGTCTGCGCTCCATGATTCCCTCTGGAAACATCTGGGCATGGAACAGACCTGTTTTGTCGGGATTATCGGCGTAGGGCTCGAAAAACAGGGCCGTGGATGAACCCAGAGACCCGTCGACAAATCCTTTGAGGCCTCCAAGCTTTAAGAAAGTGTTGCCTGCTGGAATGTTCAACCTGATCTTCTGGTAAAGGTCCATTTCTTCTATCGACACATAGACGCAGAGCCGGGAAGTCAACCTGTCCTCCTTCAGCAGTTCGTGGTAAACCTCTATGTTGTCCGCGGAGGCCATGTCATGAACGGATGTCACTCCGCACTCGGCGGCACGTTCGAGGGCCACCTCGGCGGCTCTTAACTTGGCTTTGAGGGAAGGCTCGGGGATGTGTTTCATCACCAGTTCCATGGCCGCGTCTTTTAAAATTCCTGTCGGCTCTCCGGTGGTGCGGTCCTTGAGGATCTCTCCGCCCTCCGGAGACGGAGTGTCTTTGGTGACCCCCGCGATCTTCAGGGCCAGGCTGTTCGCTAAAACCATGTGTCCGTCGTGGCGGTTGATGCACACAGGATGATGCAGAGTGACTTCATCAACCCATTCTTTCCGCGGCAGTTCTGGAGGATCAAAAGACTGGTGGTCCCAGTTCCCGTTGAGGATCCATTCTCCTCTTTCCAGCTCACCGGCTCTCCGCTTGATTCTGGCGACAAACTCCTCCTTGCTGTTCACGTCACGCAGGTCAATGCTCAGGAGAGAAAACCCTCCGTCGAGGAAATGCGTGTGGGAATCAACGAACCCGGGAAGGACCAGATCTCCGTTCAGGTCGATAATCTCCGTTTTATTCCCGACGAGCTTCCTGATTTTCGCAGTGGAGCCGACTTCCAGGATCTTGTCTCCTTTCACCGCCACCGCCTCGGCCCACGGCTGGTCAGGATTGACTGTCCAGACAGCGCCGTTGAGAAGAACGAGGTCAGCCATTTTTTTCTCCGGGATTGAGCTGCAGGCGAAGCTCAAAACAAAAAATAATCCCAAAACAGTGATCCTTGATCTTCTCACTCTTTCCTCCTCCTGCGTCTCTCCTCCAGACTCTCTGTCTATTCATAAGGGGATTCTTTCAAAATCCTCGGGAATAATCAATTTTCCCGTGTAGCTTTTTCGAATTTCTGACTCGATCTCCTGAAGAGAAAAATCCAGTTCGCCGAAAAAGTGACAGGGAACCAGACATTTGATCCCAGATTCCTGGGCCTGCTGCCCCAGCTGGAGCGAATGAGTGTGCATCATTTTCAGAGAGGGGTACTCTTTAAACACGCGAGACGGAGCGCTGCAGTCGTGAACAAGACAATCCTTCCCAGCGGCATACCGAAAAAGAGACGGATCACAGGGAGTGTCCCCCGAATACACCAAATCTTTTTTCCCCTTCTTGAATTGAAAGTGAAATGCCAGGGAAGACGGGCTGTGCGGGACCTTGAATGAGGTTCCTAAAACCGAACCTTCCAATTCGAAGCTCTCTCCCGCTTCGAGCGTGACGAATTCGATCCTGGTCTTGATCTTTTTTTCTCTCAAATGAAACAGGTCCAGCAGGTCACTGCACAGCTGGACAGATTCCTCTGAGCCATAGAGCCGGATGCGTCCTTCCTCCAGCATCAGGCTGTGGACCAGAGAAGGCAGCCCGTAGACATGGTCCGGATGGATATGGGTGATCAGTATCGCAGCGATATTCCTGGGATCAAGGTTGAGCCTCTTGATTTTCTGAAAAACTCCTCCGGGGCAGTCGACGAGGAACAGCTCCTTATCCTGTTTGAGGAGAAAAGCCGTGTTATCCCTGTTCTCCGTGGCTACGGATCCGCCGGTACCTAAAAAACAGAGCTCAATCATTTTATTGCGAATAATACCAGAGTCCTTCACAAAAACAAATAATTTTAAGTGGGTTCCCCGACAGTTAAAAAATAATTTGACAGGGTCTGTCTGGATTAGATAAAAAAAAATCATGAGAGAAGAGATCAAGGTCTCGGCACCGGGAAGAGTGTGCCTCTTTGGAGAGCATCAGGACTACTTCGACCTTCCGATCATCGCCGCCGCGATCAACCTGAGAATATCCATCAGCGGTCAAAAACGAAAGGACCACATGCTCAAGATCGATCTCCCGGATATCAGAGACGTTGAAGAATTTTCTCTCGAAAAAGAAGCCGAATACACCAAGGAACGAGATTACTTGAAAAGTGCCGTAAATGTCTTGAAAAGGAAAGGCATCCGGTTTCCCTCGGGGTGGGACTGTCTTGTCCGGGGTACCATCCCGATAAATTCAGGCACAGCCAGCTCCTCTGCCCTTGTGGTGGCCTGGATAAAATTCCTCCTGGAAGCGGCTGGCGATCAGAAAGCCAGGGATGTGGAGGAGATCGCTGAGCTGGCTTTTTTGAGTGAAGTGGCTGAGTTCGGAGAGCCTGGAGGAAAAATGGACCACTTTTCCTCTGCTCTGGGGGGCGTGGTTTCTGTCGATTTTGGAGAGGGACTGAAAGTCAAAAAGCTGAAAAATTCTTTGAAAGAATTCGTTCTGGCCGATTCTCTCCAGAAAAAGGACACGACCGGAATGCTGGGGTATATCAAAAGTCATGTCCTTGAAGGGTTGACCCGCATTCAGGAAAGGATAGACGGGTTCAACCTGCAAAGCCCTCTCACTCAAAGGGAGAACAACGAGATCGAAAAGTTATCGCCGGATGTCCAGAGACTGCTGAAAGGGACCCTTCTGACGAGGGACCTCACCGCTGAAGGCAGGGCCCTTTTTGAATCAGAGGTTTTTGACCATGCGCGATTCGGGGAACTGCTTTCCCGCCAGCACGAAGTCCTCAGAGACTTTATCCGCATCTCCACTCCTAAAATCGAGCAAATGATAGACACCTCGCTCGAGGCGGGCGCCTTAGGGGCAAAAACAAACGGCTCGGGAGGCGGAGGGTGCATGTTTGCCTACGCTCCCGATAACGCGGCCAAGGTTGCCGCAGCTCTGGAAAAAACAGGCGCAAAGGTCTATGTTGTGCGCATCGATACCGGAGCCAGGCGGGAGGAAATCGAGGAGGACCGATGATCAGCGCGACTCAAATCAGAAAAGGAATGGTCATCAAAGTCGAGGGAAAACTCTACAAAGTTCTCGAAGCGACCCACGTCACACCTGGAAAAGGGCAGGCGTTGATGCAGACAAAACTCCGCAATTTGGGTGACCAAACTCTGCTCGACTACAGGTTCCGGTCGAAAGACAAGGTCGAACAGGCCTATCTGGAAACAGTCGAGATGGAATTTCTGTATCAGAGCGGGGATGATTACATCTTCATGAACCTTGAAAACTACGAACAGATCAAACTCACTCAAGACGTGATCGGTGGAGAAGTCGCCTATCTCATTCCCAACGTTGTTTTTCTGATTGAGATGCACGAGGGGAGTCCGGTGGGAGTTGAACCGCCGCTCACGCTAGACCTTAAAGTGGTCAAGACCGAGCCCTTTCTTAAAGGGGCCACTCAATCGGCGAGCAGTAAACCCGCCGAACTCGAAACCGGAATCACCATCAACGTTCCCCAGTTTATCAAGGAAGGAGACATCATCCGCATCGACACTCGAGAGGACAAATACCTGGAACGAGTAAAGAATTAATAAAGGGAGACGTTCCCCAAGGTCACATCTCAGCTCCCCGGCTCTTATTGCTACTCATGCATAAATCAATGTGTTGAATATGGATTTATTAGGACAAGATGAGACCTTGGGGATCGTGCCCACTCATTAAAACGTTTGTCTGTGGACTCCGATGTTGCCGTGGCTGTCTTGAACCTTGACGGTGATCATGTTATCGAATACGGCGGGCAGCGTAATGGATACGCTGAAGCTCTCCTGCCTCGAATCACAGATCCCATCTCGAGGGAATAGGCTTATCCACTCGCCAGGTCTGATCAAGTATTGGGCTTCCTTAATGGAAGACATCGAATCTTCGGCCGCAAAGTTGACGGTCAGCTTATTCTTATCCCTTTCGGCTCTAAAACCCTTGATCGTGGGAAGAGAATTATCGATCGCCAAAGGACGGCTGACCTTCTCTGCTTTTTGTTCCATTCCGGGAGGATTGGAAGGAGCATCCAAAGCCACAACCTTCAGAAAATACACGCCATCAGGATAGGTCAGTGTATCAAAGGCATAGATCGTATCCGTCCACTTCTCCTTTAAGATCCGCCATTCCTCTTCACCTTCTTTTTTGATATGGAGCGAATACACAAGGTTGTCTCCATTCTGGTCTTCCGCTTCCCAAATAATAGTCTGGAATCCCTTTCTCTCGATTTTTTTCGGAACGATCAAAGCTTTTTCTCCCGCGGCGTTTTTTGTACGTCCTGAAACATCCGTGTCCGCTCCCCAGACGATTTCAGCTTGGATTGGCGGCTTCAAATAGACCACATTGGGCGGAAGCATGGTCAGCTTCGTGATTTCCGGCGCAAGGTTTGTCTGGAGATAAAACAGGGAGACTCTTCTCACAATCGGAGAGACTTTCCCGGATTGGGCTTTGAACATGACTCTGAACTGGAGGTACCGGGCTTTAGGGCTGAGGATCTGCTCCCCCTCCCGCTTCTGGTACGGAGGCGACCAGTCACTCCAGGTTGCGCCGGGACGGTTTGAATTTCCACTGCGCGTTTGAAACTGAAGATTGCACCCAGACGGAACTTCTGATTCCCAATCCATCCTTCCCCACGAGGAGAGAGTTTGAGTGTCAATCACCTGACTCAAGTATTCTCCTTCGAGTATCTGCTCCGGATGAAGGATACTCAAGCTGGGGGGATTGTTCGACAGCATATAGATCTTGGGTCCGAACGGAACAAGCGAGTAGACTTGCGCGGAGTTTTTCTGGATAAGGAGAGAAATCTTTTCTTTTCGGTCTAACGCATACACACGTCCTTTATCTCCAGTTCCAAAGAGGAGCTTCTTCTCATCATCATTCCATGACAGACTGTAGATCAACTCGTCACTGGACTGCCAAATCTTCTTCGGTATTCCATGGTAATTGATTTTGAAAAGAGCACCGGGCTGCATCTGGCTGAAGGAGGAAATCTCTTTTGTCTGGACTTGAGCCGGAGTCACTGTAATGCTGACATTTGAATCCACTTGAGCGGCGACCGGGAATTCCTTGACTTCTTTTGTGCTGACAATTCTTCCCCCCGCTGCCGCGTAGATATTCCCCTCTCTGTCTAACGCGACACTTCGCACCTCTTCATAAGGAGATTCAAACAGGATAGACGGCTTTTTCCCTCGGGAAAAGCGGTACACTCGACCGATTCCCCCGGTGCCGGCGATAATATTCTCATTCAAATCTTTTTCAATGCAGAGAACATGATTCTCCTCTGTTTTCAGAATCTGTATTCCTTCTCCTTCCATGTTGATCTGATAAATCCCGCCGCTCTCACCGACCGCAGCCAGCAAAACATCCCGCTCAATAAAAAACAGGTCCCAGATATATTTTTCGCGGGGATTGAAAAAAGGTTCGCCTTGACCTTTTTCTGTGATTTTATAGATTTTCCCGTTGGGTGAAGTCCCTGCATAAAGATTGCCTTTCCTGTCCCGAGCTAGGCAGAGAACGTCCATCTCAGGGACCTGGAAATACAGCTCCACTTTTCCGTTCTTGCTCATTTTGTATATTTTCCCGGCATGTCCTGTCCCCAGGAACATGTCTCCCTGCGGAGTGAGAAGAAGGGATAAATAGAATTCTTCAACAGGTGCCTTCACCGGCTCTTCTTTCGGCGACAAGGAGAGAATGCCGTCGTAAGAGACCGAGATTCCACTCAATTTTCCTCTTAAAAAATCGTCCTTGTTCCGGATTTCCCACTTGTGAGGAACAACGCCATGCAGAGCTTGAACGATAAAAATACTCATCACGAAAAACAGGACCAGTGCTCTTTTCATTCCTTTTTTTCTCCTATTTTTTAATTTTGACCGGAATCACAGCTTCCCCCCTGAAAACATACGGAATCGGCAGCTGGTACTCCATCAGAGTCGACCTGTTGAGCTCGGTCGGAGAAGACGCTGCCGCGCGGGGAGAGGCAAACATGGATTTCATCGAGGGAGGCAAATTCGACATCTCTTCGCCCCTGAGAAATATTCCCGGCTTGGACGCGATCATCTTGATATAGATGCGGTTGTTCTTCCTCAGATTGCTCAGCATCCGGATGAGCTGGCTGAAACTTCGGGGGACAAAGGTTGTGGTTTTGTACTGACTCATTTCGATTTTAGCCATGGATGCGGCATCCGCGACAACAAGATGAAATTCAGAACCCGGCGGCAGGTTGGGCACCTGGATGCTTCCTTCTTCGCGCCGGCTCTCACCTCTGAATGTCCGGTAGTCTATTTTCACATCGATCCGCTCCCCGGGCGAGGCTTCATACTTGCTCAACCAGACTTTCTCCAGGAAAGAAAGCTTGACTTCTTCGAAGGCCTGAATGCCCAGGTCTATACGGTGAATCCCCAATTCTTCGAATTCATTATTGGTCAAGAAATACACGACTCCGGCCAGAAGGCTCGAAAGGTCTATAACAGAGCTGTCGAATTGGCCCGTGAAGAGGTCTTCGAGGCGGATGTTCATCCCGTTCTCCAGGTAGATATTCCCCAGGAGTCCGAGAGAAAGGTCTCCGATGGCTCTTTCTTCAGTTGTCACGAGTCCCCCCAGCGAAACATTGAGCAGGACGGGAGTCAAAATCTTATCATCGACAACCTTGATCTTGTATTCTTTCAATTCGCCGTCCGAGTCCATGATCCGGATGTTCACCGGAACGAGACGGGGAACCTTTCCCAACTCACCCAGCAATCCTGAAGATCTGTCCTGAGTGAATTTCCCGACAAGGCTGTCCGACGCCGCAAGTTTGAACGAGGATATCAGGCTGGGAACGACTGTGATCACTTTCGCCTTAGTCATGGCATAGTCCACTGCCCCCAAATTGTAAAGAGGATGGCCAAACGCCAGGACTTTGCTGCCATCGATATAAGTCACAGTTCCCACTGCCGACATATCCAAATCTCCACTGACCAGTTGAATGGCCACAGGTCCTCCCTCCCGCAAAGTGAGGTCAGGAGGAGAAATTGTATCCAAAGACTGACCAGAAAAAGCACTCATGACAGGATTGAATCCCAACTTCGAGAAGAAAGGCCTGGATTGTTCAAACGCATAGGGGGAAAATCCGCTGAAGAGAAGGGGAATGTTCAACGGCCTCAGGGCCCTTCCTTCGGAATGAAAAACAGCTTTCGAAAGGAAAAACTCTCTGTTCAGCATAAAGAGTTCGTCTAAAGTCAGATGCTTTTTAACCGGAACCTGAGGAGAAAAAACAGGGCCCTTTGGACTCTCTTCCGAGATGGACATCATCTCTTGAATCGGAGTGATCCCGGCGATCGGCTCCTTGACAAAAGTCCCCAGGCTGTAGGATACAGCTCCGATCAGCTTGCCTCCCACATAAACAGGACTTCCGCTCATTCCTTCAATGACACCGGCTTCTCCCAAAATGCCTCCTTCCAGTTTGGCGAGGATGAGGCTTTTTTTGGGCTGTATATTTTCGAGCACGCCGATAATCTCCACATCGAATTCTTCAATCCGGCTTCCCTGGAAAACGCTTCTTCCCTTTCCTTTCATTCCCACCTTAACTTGGTCCAACGGAAGGATGGGAACCGAGCCCTCAACCGCACTCATGATCATACAGATGATGAGCGAAAGCCAAAGTGTCTTTATTATTGTTTTTTTTCTCATTGTCTTTTCACTGACCGGTACTCTTCGAGAGGAGAATAAGAGCACCGGAAGATTGGATTTCTGTTCCTCTCATTTGATTATTCCCAGCTGCTTCCCGCATTTCTCGAAAGTTGTGAGCACCCTCTCGAGCTGTTCGTCTGTATGAGTGGCCGAGTAGCTGGTCCTGATCAAAGACTGGTCCTTCGGAACCGCGGGGAAGATCACGGGATTGGTGAATATCCCTTCCTCTTTGACGAGTTTCCATAGCAGAAATGTCAATTCAACAGTGCCGATGATGACGGGAATGATCGGAGTTTCAGTGGGACCTGTGTTGTACCCCAAAGCCTGGAATCCCTCCTTCATTTTTTTGGTGATGGCCCACAGCCTCTCTCTTCTCTCTGGTTCATTCTCTATGATATCCAGCGTCGCCAACACGGTGGCGACAGAGGCCGGTGTGATGCTCGCGCTGAAAATCAGGGACCGCGCAAAATGTTTGATGTAAGAAATGACCTTTTTATCTCCGGCGACGAACCCTCCCAGGGAGGCAAAAGACTTGCTGAACGTTCCCATCACAAGGTCGATCTCATCCTCGACTCCGAAATGCTCGGAAGTCCCCCTTCCGTTTTTGCCCATGACCCCGATGCCATGCGCATCATCCACCATAACTTTTGCATTGTATTTCTTGGCCAACGGGATGATTCCCTGAAGGTCTGTGAGGTCGCCTTCCATGCTGTAGACACCATCCACGACGATCAGTTTCCCGATATCCTTATCCAGGGAGGCCAATTGCTTCTCCAGGTCAGCCATGTCATTGTGTTTGTACTTGTAGACATGGCCGTAAGACAGGCGGCAGGCATCGACGATACTTGCGTGGACCATCTTGTCCGTAATGACAGCGTCCCCTTTTCCGATCAATGTTGAAATGATCCCCTGGTTAGTCTGGAAACCCGTGCTGAAGGCCACAGCGGCCTCTTTTCCCGTGAATTTGGCCAGCTTTTTCTCCAATTCAAGATGGATATCCAGTGTCCCGTTTAAAAATCGAGAACCGCAGGTCGCGACGCCGTATCTCTTCACAGCATCCTGAGCCGCTTTCATCACTTTCGGATGATCCAGCAATCCCAAATAGTTATTGGAGCCCACCATAAGCATCTCTCTTCCGTCCACTCGAACTGTGTTCCCGCTCACCTCTTGGATCGGCATGAAATAGGGATACATCCCCATGGCTATAGCCTCATCCGCCCGCGTGAATTCGTAACATTTATCGAAGATGCTCACTCCTGTCTCCTCCTTAAAACCTCTTTTTTATTTGAAAAGTTTCCTCTCTCTTGTATCCAGCACTTCAAGCCTTAGGCTTAAGTTTGACCGGAGAAGGCAATTTTCATACAATTTTACCCATGAAAGCTCTTGTCACCGGAGGTACCGGCTTCATCGGAAGCCATTTGATCGAACTCTTACTGAAGAAGAACGTGGAGGTGACGGCTCTTGTGCGGGACCTCACCAATCTCAAATGGATCAAAGGTCTCGACATTCGCCTTCTCAAGGGAGATCTTTTCTCCCTTCCTTCCCTTCCCAAGGACATTGATTATATCTATCATGCTGCCGGTTTAACCAAAGCAACCAAGAAGGTTGATTATTATACAGTAAACCATCAGGGGACGGCAAGTTTTTTCGAGGCGCTCAGGTCTCAAAACGTATCTCCCCGAAGAATCATTCATCTCAGCACTCTCGCCGCTGTCGGACCTTCGTCGGGAGGAAAACCGGTTCAGGAAACCGCTCCACCCCAGCCCATCACACCTTACGGTGAGAGCAAACTTTTAGCCGAAACAGAAGCATTGAAATTCAAGACAGTTTTCCCGGTTATCATCCTTCGAATCGCAGCCGTATTTGGCCCGAGAGACACTGATTTCCTCCAATACTTCAAATGGATAAAACGAGGGGTGCTTCCCTCTCTGGCTTCCCGCCCGAGACGGGTGAGCCTGTGTTACGTGCAAGATCTTTCCGAGGCCCTTTATCTCTGTTCTCAGAAAGAGTTGGAAAGTGGTGAGATATTCAATATTGCCAATCCAGAGCCCTCTTCTTATGATGAAGTGGGAATAGCCGCGGGTCAAGCGATGGGGAAAGAACTGAGAAGAGTGAAGGTTCCCCTCCCCTTTCTCTATCTGGCCGCCTTGGTCTCTGGGATAGGAAACAAAATCAGAAGGTCTCCAAACATCTTTGATCTCAACAAATTCAAGGATATGAAGCAGAGAGATTGGACCGCGGACACCAGAAAGGCCCAAGAGAAATTGTCATTTCGCGCTCAATACACTCTTCAAGAGGCCGTGAAGGAAACGATCGACTGGTACATCGAAAACAACTGGCTGTAAAAAAGGGGACAGGTCTTTATGCTCAGTAAATAGGTAACACTTGTATTGATGATAATGAGG
>JABAOC010000025.1_pt6 | contig 92094 bp, 76 predicted proteins | sample 7062161 | NCBI WGS metagenome assembly JABAOC01 (sample SAMN14538625, study PRJNA623070) | marine sediment metagenome | biome: marine biome [ENVO:00000428]; feature: marine pelagic biome [ENVO:01000023]; material: deep marine sediment [ENVO:00002113] | place: India: Gulf of Khambhat ... | reverse complement strand
TTAAAATGCGATATATGGACTGGAGCACCTGATTTTTCTGAAATCTCTATAGCCTCTCTTATTGCTTCAAGGAGCTTGTCCCTCTCATCCCGGACATGGGTGTGGTATATTCCGCCGTAGGGAGTGATGACCTTTACCAGTTCTATGACTTCATCTGTTTTTCCGAAAGAGCTTGGTTCATAAATCAGCCCAGTAGAAAAGCCATAAGCTCCCTGTTCCATAGCTTCCTTTACGAGAGCCTTCATCTTTTCCAGTTCCTCTGCCGTTGGCTCTCGTTCTTCCATACCCATCACAATTTGCCGTACTGTTCCATGCCCGGCAAGCAGAGCTGCGTTGGGACCGATTCCTTCTTCTGACCAGAGTTTTATAAGGTCCTCGGCTTTCTCGAAAATTGGCCAGGCGCTTGAACCGCACTGGCCGACTATGACGGTTGTCACGCCTTGTTTTAAGTAGTTGAGACAGGCCCTGTTTTCCGTAAAGTACATTCCTCTATCGACATGAGTATGGAGATCGATAAAGCCAGGAGTCAAATAAAGCCCTTTGGCGTTTATCACTTTAGCTGCTGATCCTTTGATCGATTTTTCTACCTTAACGATCATGCCGTCTTTAACAGCCACATCCGCCCTAAACGCAGGTTTCAAAGATCCGTCAAACACACTTGCGTTCTTTATGACTACGTCATAGTTGAAGAGTTTTTCTTTTTGAGCCGAAAAATTTAATCCGGTTAAAAAGAACAAGCCCAATAATAAGAGAATACTGAGACGAAAAATTTTATTTTTCATCATATCTCCTCCTCCTCTTAATGATATCTAATAATAAAGAAAAAACACGCTGTCAAGAAAAATATAGTATAGAGAAAACCAAGCTTTTTAGAAGGAGCGCGGCCTTTCTCTTTTTTCCTATCTTTTCTTGAATTTTTCGAGGAGTTCGGTGTATATGCTGGATATATCGACTTCTTTTCCATCAATAAAAACATGCTTGATGTTGGTTCTTAATTCCAGCATGTCTCCATCTGCAAGGACAATGTTAGCTACTTTTCCCTTCTCCAGGCTCCCCATCATTTTATCTACGCCGAATATCTGGGCCGGGTAAATCGTTACTCCTTTGAGTGCTTCTTTTTTATCCAGACCAAAGGCAGCGGCTTTTGCAGCATGATAGGGCAAATCCTTGGCTAGGCTTGCGCTTCCTGAGGAAAAAGCAAATTTGACGCCAGCTTTTGCCAGGACACCAGGATTCCTGTAGAATGCATCATAGCCGTCTTCCCATTTGGGAGGCACTGAATTAAGAGAGCTGAAAACAACCGGAATTCCTGATTTTTTTATATCCTCAGCGACCTTCCATCCTTCAGTGACGCCATAGAATATTGCCTTAAGCTTTTCTTCCTTGACGAATTTGATAGCTGCTTTAATATCTTTCTCAGCGTGAACAGAAATCATGACAGGAAGTTCGCCGTTAACCACAGGAAGAAGAAATTCTAATTTTTCATCAAACTCAGGCAAACGCAGTCCCAAGTTTTTCTTGGCTACGTCTTTTCTTTTCTGATAATAGCGAGCCTGTTTCAGGATTTCCTTCAATTCTTGAATCTGTTTAGAAGCCTCTTCCCGAGGTTGCGTTTCTCTTCTCCTCCTTAACCGAGGTAAGGAAGGAAATTGGATATGCATGGCGACTGAACTTTTAATTATCATCTCTTCAGGAGTCCAGCCGACCAGCCTGATCAAACCACTCTGACCTGAAATTAGCCCGCCTGAAGGAGCTGCAAGTGCCGTTGTTATCCCGTTTGACCTTGCGATAGGAATATGCATGGAGTCAGGTCGCAGAGCTTCCACTGTCTTAGCCTGGGGGTTAAATCTGCCTGTTTCTCTGTAATCGACAGTTGCCCTTATAGAACCTATCTCTTGTAGGCCCAGATAACATGAGCTGTCGATCATGCCTGGATAGGCAAAAAGGCCTTCTGCTTTTATGATTTTTGCACCCTCAGGGATATCAATGTTCTTTCCGACAGCTTCGATTAATCCAGCCTTTATAAGAATCGTCCCTTCAGTTATATCCTCACCCACAACAGGGATGATATTCGCCCCTCTTATAGCAATAACGCTCGGGCTTTTTTCTTGAGATAAGCAGAAAGAAGCACAGATAATGAGAATTACAGCAAAGACGAAGGTTCTCTTGGTCATTTTTTCCCTCCCTTTTTCTCTTTCTTTTTCTCTTCTTCTTTCTTTCTTTTCTCCATCTCTTCTCTCTCTTTGAGATACTGAGTTCGATCAAAATAGACTTCTCCCTCGATTATTGTCTTTTCACAGTGGGTATAGGCGATCAAAGGATGTTCATTAAAGATGGCGATATCTCCATGCTTGCCGACTTCCAGGCTTCCTGCAATCTTTTCCACACCAAGCTGGATGGCTGGGTTGATGGTGACGAGCTTCAGGGCTTCCTCCTCAGAGAGCCGTCCGTATTTCATGGCTTTAGCTGCATCATTGAATAACCGCCGGATTCTCTCCCCGCTGTCAGAATTTAGGGAAACAAGGACTCCTTTTTTTGTGCAGTAGGAAGCACTGTAGGCAATCCCTTCAGAAGCTTCGACCTTATAGGCCCAGTTATCAAGAAAGACGGAGATGCCGATTTTTTCCTCAGCGAGTTCCTTGGCTATTTTGAAAGCTTCAGATACATGCTCAAAACAGGCTATCTTAAATCCAAATTCTTTAGAAAGTTTAATGAATTCCAGGGTTTCATCAGCTCTATAACTGTGGCAACGGGCTATCATTTTTCCACGAAGCATATCTGCCAACTGCTCCATCCTTAGGTCTTTGCGAGGTGCGATCAAATTCTTTGCAGACTTTTTGGATTTTTTCGCTTTTAAGTAACGGTCCCACTGTTCCATATAGTTCTTTGCCTTAAGAAACTCACGGCGTATAATGGCATTCACTCCCATGCGGGATTGTGGATAGCGAGGCGTTCCTATGGTACGAGAATTAGATCTCTTGGGATTTTCACCCAAGGCAAATTTTAAGGTTCTGTATGCATCGTGAACGATCATCTCTTCTGAGGTCTTTCCCCATTTCGTCTTGATGACGATGTTCTCGCCTCCTATCGGGTTGCCGCTACCATGCATGGTATGGACCATGGTCACTCCACCTGATATCGCAGTATAGATGGAACGGTCTTCAGCATTGAGAACATCCCGCATTTTGACTTCAGCGGTTATTGCTTCAGCGCTTTCATTTGTTCCTGTGAGGGCTATATGCGTGTGTGAATCTATTATACCCGGGATAACATATTTCCCTGACGCATCTATGATTTTTACTCCTCTAGGTGCTTTGATGTTCTCTCCGATCTGCTTTATTATGCCTTTGATTATGAGAATGTCTCCTTTGGGTACTGTCCCTTTGGTAACCGTGAGTATGGTACCGTTCTTTATCAGGAGATCCTGTCCGAAGGAAAAGCTTGAAAAAATCACAAGACTCACAACTAAGATAAAACCGATGGTATTTCTCTTCATGGCTCTCTCCTTTAATATTCCCTGTCAGGGATTCTTGTTGCTTTCAGCTCTGCACTCCATTCCATGATAGTAATTGTTCCTTCTATAGAGTCTCTTTCTGCTGTCCCGCTGAAAGACATATCCATCGTTTCTCCCATTATTGTAGCTGTTATGCTTAAGGCGAGTTCATTTCCGCTTAAAATTCCGTCTCTTATTTCCCATTTACCCATGCTCGATGAGATGCTTCCGCTGATTTCGTTTCCTTCTTGTTCGAGTTCCATAGTCGATTCCATCTCCCCCATAGGACTGGAGACTGTGACGCTCCATTTTCCAGCGATATTCACCTTTGCAGGCTGCTCTCCCTTAGGGGGCTCTTTAATTTCAAAAGATATACCGTCGACAAACACTCTTTTCACCTTCGTCTTCTCATCGAAGATTTCACCGGAAGTAAGAATAATATTTGCGATTTTTCCCGGTTCAAGGCTCCCCAGAAAGCTGCTCACTCCCAAGAATTTGGCGGGGATAATGGTCATGGCCTTGAGAGCTTCTTCCTTAGGTAAGCCGGCCTTAATAGCTTTTTGGACGTTTTTTGGAATGTCTGATGATTTTTTTAATCCCTGGGAGGTAAACGCAAACGTTAATCTCTTTTTATAGAGGTTCGCAGCATTAGCAGGATAAATTTCTTCTTCTGCTTTTTTCTTTAGTTCTTCACCTTGATTGACATAAATGCTTGTCATTGGAGGCTTGAAATTGAGAGATACAAGAAGTGGAACTTTAGCATGCTTGGTGAGTAGGTCGGCCACTCTCCAGGCTTCATTTGCTCCGGTGAGAAAGCCGTTGAGCTTGAATTCCTTGATAAGTCCGAGGGCACGCTTGATGTCTTCCAAGTTTGCACAATTAAAAAAGATAGGACTTTTTTTAACTGCATAGGGTGAAAGAGCTTCTAAAAAAGGATTATGTTCAGGTCGTTTAAGGCCTCGAGGTGATTTTGTAAATAGAGACTTATGAGAGGAGTAATGTCCAGTATCCAGAAAAGACTGTCTGAGAAAAGCCATTGTTCCCATCAAACTGGAAGGGTAGGTTCCGCGTGCGGTCGTAAAATTCACATGAAGAGCAACAGGGCTTTTAATAACCATCGGTTCTGCATTTTCTCCATTAACATTCAAAAGAACGCTTTGGCCGGCATAGATTCCTCTTTCAGGTGCAACCAGGACAGTTGTGATTCCGATTTTATGAAGGTCTGCTACAGCTGTTTTTTTGGGTTTTAAAAGCTTAAGAGCCATTAAATCAGGATGCTGGGCTTTCTCCTTTTGCTGAGGGTCAACCGCCGCTGTACTCGCAGCTCCTGGTCTTCTTGGCTCTTCTTTAGGAAGCTCGAGAAAGGAATTTGTATGGGCATCAATCAAGCCTGGATAAGCGAACTGGCCTTCAGCTTTGATTATCTCAGCATCTTCTGGAATTGAAATTTTTCCTTGGGGTCCCAAGGATTCGATAAGTCCATCCCTGATGATGATGGTTCCTTTCTCGATGGGTGAACCAGTAACAGAAATAATCTTGCAATTAACAATAGCATAGGTAGGAGTAACTCTGGCTGAGGAGGTGGCTGCGAGAAGCAGAGTGACGGTAAACAAACAAATTAGTAAACGATTTTTTTTGATTTTCATGTTCCTCCTTTCAATAAAAAAATATTAATAATAATCTTCCCCGTCTCAGCAAGCAAAGTATTCTAACAAAAAATAACATGCCGGTCTACAAATATTGCAGGGATCAAATTTTTCTTACATAGCGGTCTGATTTGTTTTATGCAGGAGCTTGATATATCAGATCCACGTAATTATATTGGATGGATTGAATTTTCTTATGTAGGGGCTTGATTTATCAAACCCACGTTATTAATATTTATGGCTTTTAGTTTATAAAACAGGGAAAAAAGAAAGAGACAGGAAATATTCTTTGCAACGGCTTGATTTGTCTTATTTAGGGGCTTGATTTATCAAGCCCAACTTAATTATATTTTCTGTGGATATATTCTAGGCCGAATTCTTAAAGTAAGTTTAGAGAGTAATGAATGAGAAAAGGCATTCAAAAAATATTTTCTGAAGCTGCAAAAACTTATGAGCTTGTCAATCATATCCTGACATTTGGGCTTGATATTCTTTGGCGGAGAAAAGCAGCTAGGGAAGCGGTCAAAGCAAGAGGCTTTCTATGGCTGGATGTGTGCAGCGGTACTGGAGAAATGGCTCTTAACCTTTCACGTCTGGCAGGTGAAAAAGTTAAGATTGTTTCTGTCGATTTCTGTCATCCGATGATAAATAGAGCCCTAGAGAAAAGAGAAATTCCAAACTTCTCTTTTGTTCTTGCTGAGTCAGGGCGTTTGCCTTTTGTTGACATGACATTCAACCTGGTGACCATCTCTTTTGCCACCCGAAACATATATCCTAACAAACGAGAGCTGGTTGCCCATCTAAAGGAGTTTCATCGTGTTCTCAAGCCTGAAGGACATTTTGTGAATCTTGAAACTAGTCAGCCTTCTATGAGAATTATCCAGAGGCTTTTTCATCTTTATATAAGACTGACTGTAAAACAACTAGGGTCTCTTCTCTCAGGCTCTAAAGCCGCTTACAGATATCTTGCTTACACGATCCCGCGCTTTTTTCCTCCTGAGGAATTTTCCTCGATACTACGTGAGGCGGGATTCGCTCGGGTTACTTATCGGTCACTTTTCCTGGGTGTTTCTGCCATTCACACCGCTATCAAATAAGAATTGTTTTTTCCATTTTTTCTCTATTTTCTCGACTAAACTTAATGACCCTGCTAGGCTGGCTGGGCAGGATCTAATCCTCCTTTTCCCCTTTTGCTTATTTTCTCCCCAACAGCCAGCACTCTATTTTCATTCCTGTCGCATCAAATTATTGTAGAGTTAAATTTTATTTTGTATCATGTAGTTATCTAAGATAAACAAGGAAAAAGTTGTGTACAAGGCAGGGATAAAGATACTAGAGGCAAAAATCGGGATCGAATCTAATAGAGAAGAGCTCCTTTTTCACTTTCCACTCCAGACGGAAGTCATGTCGCTTCTTACAGATTTTAAAGATGTTGAGAGCATACCATATTCAGCAGACCTTGATGGATATATCTCGGTTGAAGAATCTATGGAGGAGCCTTCTTTCGAATTTTCAAGAGGAAAAGCCAGATTCAAGGGGCCTTTTCTTAAGCTCACTCGAGAAGCTTCGGACTTACGGTTTAGTTTGTGGGGAAACCAGGGATTCCTTTATAGATATGCTCTTTATTTACTGGAGAGAAAGCACGGGATTTATAATTTTCACGCCTGCGCGCTCTACCAAGAAAAGAAAGATCAAATGTTTGTTGTTATAGGAGGAGCTGGAAGCGGAAAAACCGTCTATCTCCTTAGTGGCCTGGCCAAAGGGCTCAAACTCTTTTCAACAGAAACCCTCCACTTCCGAATTGAAAATGATCTCGTATCATGGTTTATGGGTTCGCTCGTTGATAACGTGCGATTAGGTACCTTGATGCATGATTTTCCTCAGTTCTTACCAAAAATTGAAACTCAAGAAGCTGGTGAAGAATGGCAGAAAAAGATCGCCCTTGATCTCTCCCCCTACAAAACTGACCTTGAAGAACTCAAAACTCCCAAGTCTGTCGTAATATTGTTTCCTCGGATTGAAGAAGGGCGAAAAGGTTTTCTTCTGAATCTCATAGACGATACGAGAAAAGCCGCAAAAGCCTTGTTTGACAATATTTCCCAGAAAATAGCCGAGAACGTGATTCTCTACGATAAAATACCAGTTTTGGGATTCGACAAGAAAGAAATGGCTCTGGCAAGGTTAAAATATGTAAGCCAGCTTATCCATCACAAGACAATCACTAAAATTGCTTCTGTTCTCTCAAATCCAAATGATTGCTGGGGAGATCTTTTGAAATAGGGTCAGACTTTATCATGAGGTGATGTTCACTAATAAAATACAGACCAATTCTCAATATGATGACAAAGTCTGACCCTGAAAAAACCAAAAAGGAGATAAAGATGAGCAAAGCTTGGGGAGATATTATCAAGATGCCCGTTGAAGGGAGAACATCCAAACCCAGAGAGACGGGCGTAACCATGGTTATTGATAAAGGAATGGGCCTTCATCGCCTCGAAGATTTGATTCAGGTTGAGGGCGACTACATCGATATCATCAAACTGACCTTTGGGACTTCGGCCTTCTATGATAAGGACCTTTTGAACAAAAAGAATGAGATGATCACTTCTTCCGATATAGAAGTCATGCCCGGAGGCACCTTTCTGGAGATAGCTATCTGGCAAGATGTCTTTGACGAATATTTAGAATTAGCCAAGACGCTTGGATTTTCTGCGATTGAAGTCTCTGATGGAACGATCGAGATAGATAAAGAAACCAGACAGGATGCCATTAAAAAATCTTTGGATAAGGGCTTCAAAGTCATTACTGAAGTAGGAAAAAAAGATCCAAAAGAAGTTCTTCCTATTTCTCTTGTTCACCAGTTGATAGGAGAAGATATGGAAAATGGAGCTTTTAAGGTTATTATCGAAGCCAGAGAGGCCGGGAAGTCCGTAGGAATATTTGACAAAGAAGGAGAGATCAAGCACGAAGAAGTCGATCACATCATTGCTGGAGTCAAAGACACGAACTGTTTAATGTGGGAGGCTCCCTTGAAAAATCAGCAGCAAGCTTTAATCCTTCGCCTGGGGATTAACGTAAACCTTGGCAATATCCCTCCAGAAGAGGTTTTAGCTCTGGAGGCTCTAAGACAGGGAGTCAGAGGTGACACGCTGAAAAGGGCCTATTTAGAATGGAAAAAATAGAAGGGATAAGAGACTATCTAAATTATCCCTGTTTTTCTAAAAGAAGAATCAAAACAGAATGTTCGCCTTCAGGAACTCTAAACTTCACTCCTTTTCCTTTAAACACCTTTTTTGTCTCGTCATCCACCAAAAGTTCATATTTTCCTTTGGTTAGAAATTGAATCCTTATCTCTCTTCTCTCTAACGTTATCACTTCAAATGAGATTTCATTTTCAGAATAAAGAAACTGGCGAAAAACGGCGCTTCCCTTCGCCCTAAAAATCTCTTTACCTTCTTCTTTAAGCCTAATCCCAGAGGGTGAAACCTCTACATCATAGTGACGATCCTGGATGGAAATTCTGGAAAGCTTGCCTCTTCCATCAGGATCAATCATTCCAAACCTGAATCCCTCCCAGGGAGTAAAATCTAAGTACTCTTCCAGAGCAATTAAAGCAAAAAGAGAACCCCAACTCTGGAATCTTTGCCCTCCTGCTTCTCCTGTCCTTGAATCAAAATTTTCTGGACAAAGCTGGAAATTTTCCCATGTCCGGAGGAACAAGTCAGAGCTTTTTTTGGCTAGCTCAGAAGCTATAGCATCAAAATGATAAGCCTTTAAACCTTGATAAATTAAATAATTGGTAGGAGGCCAGATTGCCCCTCTCCAGCGCTGCTGATCTTTATAAGAGGGATCATCCCGGGAGATCGTAGGTATTACGAATTCACCCCAGAACTCTTCAGGATCAAGGAGATGTCTGAGCATTCGTAAGGCCCTCGTTTTATCTGGAATACCGGCAAGCAGAGGATAAAAATTCGAGGCTGCTTTTCTTGTTGAGAATCTGCTATCCCAGTAGCGATCAAAATAAAATCCTTCTCTCTCATCCCAAAGATGCTCGTTTATAAGCTCCTTCATAGCCTCATATTCGGAGAAGAAGTTGTTATAATCGTCTCTTTTATCAAGGATATTTGCAATTTCAGCCAGGCACCAAGCGTCGAGAGTATAGAGGCTGTTTAAATCGATGCAGTTCATAATTAACGTTCCCGTTTCCTGACTGAAGGGAGCATCGTCCCAATTAGGCAGATCATCCTGTCCTGACTCTCGCATAGCTCGTTTTTTTCCTTCTATATTTTCTTTCCAGGGGGGAACACTCTGAGGCAAAAATTCTGTATCTGTTCCCCATTCAAGAAGACCATCTCTATTTCCATCCCGGCGAAGTTGTCCGTTATCTTTCTCCTGCTTCCAGAAATAATGCCACCTTATAAGATAAGGATAAGCATATCTCAGAAAGTCCAAATCTCCCAGCCTCTGGAATAATTTCAAGACAATATAAGAACCTATTGGAGGATGAGACCTGTCTGGTGTCCCTCCAAACCGGCTTCTCCAGTTAGGGATATTGCCATTAGCGTACTGAGTTTCCAGGACAGCCTTTAAAATGTCTTTCGCATGCTTAGAACTTTCCACAGATGCCCCTAAGGCGTTGAAGAATGAATCCCATTCGAATATCGTCCAATGACCAGGATTTCCTTCGGGAGTGGAAAAGATCAATCCGCGCCCTCCTGGCGTGTAAAGTCTATGGCTGCCAGGTTGATAAAGCACCATCCAGAATAGGTTATTTGTGATTGCCCGTGCCGTGCCTTCGTGGAGTCCCTCTATTCTTACTCTTTTGCCTCTATATCTGTTTCTTTCCTCCTCTAGCATAGAATCGATTGCTCCTTTGTTTTTATAGCGATACGTGCGGGCGCTCAAAATCTTTTCTTCCTTCCCTACTCCTGCCACAAAATAAATAGCTCTATTATCTTCCATAAAGAAAGAAACAGCCAACTCATCACCAAGAGAATCTGTGATTAGATCTCCTTTTGTATCTGTCCAGAGCAAATAATGATATTTAATTACACCCGAACTCTCTCCTTTTATCTGGCCATCAGGAAGAATGAGATATGTTCCTTCAAAATTCCAGGGGAAATAATGAATAAGATTAATCTTTACATTCGGTGGAGAAGTTATCCTTCCTATGACTGTTCGCTCATCCTGACGTGACCACTCCAAAACTAATGTATCTGATCTTGAGGGAGGCTTTATAAGAACCGGAGTTTCATTCCCTCTTTTAAAAGGAAGGCTCAAATCCAGTTTTATCCTTGCATACGAACAGTCGGGAGAGTGGGGGCCAACTTCAGATATGAGATATAAAATGTCATTTCCGTCAGCAACTTCATTTTCTTTTTCAATTTGGATTCGAAAAGCAAATACACTATCTTGACTTGGAGCAAGGACAAGGCCGCCCCAGGCCTTGGCCTCCAAAGCGCCTATGTAGACATCCTTCCATCGATAGTCAATTTCAGCATGAATTCCTTGAAGCAGTAGGCAAAATGAAATGAGAGTAAGGAGAAAAATTCTAAGGATTTTCATTAAAATAATCCTCTAAGCACAAATGTCTTCCAATAATTAATTTAAGGCAAATCTAAAACTAAATCAACAAGTTTGTCGGTCCTTTACTGAATGCTGAAATGATCTCTCAGAACTTATATTTTAGACACCCCCCACCCGTAAATCTCTGGCTAAATTTCAGGTTTTTTCTATTATTTCTTAACCTATCTTGCCAGGTGAGTAAGGCCATATTTCTTGGCCCATTTTAGAGCTTCATTATACTCGCTTCTCTTAATGCTCCGGGCTATTTCAGGATATTCGGAGGCTTTGTATCGAGGTTGATACTGATTCATAATATTAATGTAGGTAGTCTTGGAAAGGTTTTCGGCAATGAATATTAAAAATTTCTCTGTTCCAGCTATCCTGTTGGGGAGGATCAGATGCCTCACAATCAATCCTCGTACAGCAATTCCTCTTGAATCTAATTTTAGATCCCCGACCTGCCGGTACATCTCTTTAATGGCAAGCTTAGCATGGTGAGGATAATTGTAAGCCTCAGCCGAGTACTTACCTGCCTGCTCAGAATCCATGTATTTGCACTCAGTAAGGTAGATATCGATTATGCCGTCCAGAAGCTGTAAAGTTTCCTGTTTCTCATACCCGCGTGTATTATAGACCACAGGAATTCGGAAACCCAGGGGGATAGCCTTCTGGATGGCGCTGACGATGTTGGGTGCGTAGTGAGTGGGAGTAACAAGATTGATATTGTGACATCCTTTTTTTTGGAGTTTGACCATCTCTTCTGCCAATTTCTGGTCTGATATTTCTATCCCCTCCCCTTCGATACTAATCTTATAATCATGGCTGTAAACACTCCTTAACCCGCAGTTGGAAAAGAATATGGCGCCAGACCCGCTTTTCCCTACCAAAAGGGGTTCTTCATCAAAACTGGGAGCAGCACTTGAAATTTTTACCCTGGAAGTAGCCTGACATCTTCCAACTTGGCCTTCCTTCCTGTTGACGCGACAATCTCGGGGACAAAGATGGCAGTTCTCATATATTGAATACAATTTCTCTTCGCGCTCGGAAAGCGTCCCTTTCTTATCAAGTGCGAGGTAAGAAGGGTATTCTTTCGAATTTTCCCTGTTATCCAAGAAAGCCTTCCCTTTCAAGCGGAGTGAACTAAAGGGGAGAAAAAGAGCAGAACCCATTAAAAACAATGAATCATCCAAAAAATTCCGCCTTGATATTTTTTCCATCTTAATTTTGCATCAGGTCACATGCTTTATTCCCGTTGGAAATTTCTTAAATTCTCCTGAAGCATAAATAGCATCGATTTCTTTGAATAAGATATCGATTTCTTCATCGTTATTGTAAAAATGAGGGCCCACTCTTATAACATCTGGTTCTTTATCATCCCCTTTCCTGAAATCAACCTTAACTCTACGCTTATCTAGAGCCTGCTTAAGGGGAAAAGCATGGGGCAAGCTGATTGAGACTGATCCTCCCCTGAGGTTATTCTCTTCAGGTGTGAAAATACGATATCCTCTTTCTTTGGCTTTTTTTATGATCAACTCAGTAAGGGAGAGCGACTTATCCCGTACTTCAGGGATTCCAATTTTTTTCAGGATCTCCAGGCCAGCCCTTGCTGTGTAAAGGCAAGGTACCGGCGGAGTACCTGACATGAACTTTTGTCCTCCCCTGGCATACTCCATATCTTGAGCAAAAAGGAAAGGTTCTCGGTGAGCAAACCAGCCAGTTAACTGAGGATCGAGATTCTCTGAAAGCTCTGGTCTAACATAAAGGAAAGCGTTTCCCGGCCCTCCGCACAGCCACTTCAGACAGCCTCCTATATAAAAGTCTGCATCAAGTTGTTTGACATCCACGGGAATGATACCCGGTGCATGATAGCCGTCGATAAGAGTCAGAGCGCCTACTTCTCGTGCCCTGGAAGAAATCTGTTTTATGTTCTGGATATAAGCTGATTTATAATAAACATGGGAGGTGGCAACAAAAAGGGTTTCTTCATCTATTCGTTTTAAAATATCTTCGACGTCAATTCCTGGATTGCCGTTACTTCTCACTATCTCAACCTTCCATCCCCTGAAGTCTGAGATTCTTGAGACCGCGTATATCATGGAAGGAAAGTCATGGTCTGTCATGACAATCTTTTTTCTTCTCTCGTCTTGGGCAAGAAATTTAGTCGAAAGAGCGACCCAATGACAGTGAGTTGCATTAGGTATCATTGTCACTTCATCTTCGCCTGCTCCCAGAAAATAAGCCACCTGATTTCCTACTTTTCGCGAAAGGCCCCACCATTCCTTCTCCCAAGCGCTCACACCTTCCTCTGCCCAAATCTGATAAAATTTCTGTAGATTCTCCAGCGCTCTCCCGGGAACAGCTCCCAATGAATTGCTGATGAGATAAACACAGCGTTCTAAAATCGGGAATTCCTTCCTTATCAAATCAAGATCATGTTCCAAATTCCATCTCATCTTGTGCTATACTCCTCAAATATCTTTATCTCAGGTGATTATCTTTATCCTTGCTAAATATCCGTGTCTTGGGTAATTGTTTTTACCTCTGCTAAGTATCTCTATTCGAGATATCTTCGAGAGAAGAGATTTCATTTCTTCATTGCGGAAGCCCGTGTTTTACATAATAGGAAACTGCTTCGATAAAGGTATCCAATTCGCGAAGGGTTGTGTAGATGCTTGGCGTTACGCGTATCCCAGTAATCTGTTCACCATCCAGTTCAAAAGATGGCACTCCGACTGTGATGATGTAGATTTTATGTTTCTCGAACAGAATCTGTACCAACTTAGACAGATCCATGTTTTCTACTGTGAAAGTTCCTATACCACAAGACTGTTCTGGGTCATAAGAAGTTAGAATTTTTACGCCGGGAAGCTTTTCAAGAGCTCTTGCCCAGTAATTCCTCAGATAGCGCATTCTCTCTTCTTTTCTCTTACCACCGATCCCATGATGGAAGGCCAAGGCCTCACCTACGGCAAGCTCCAGGTAATCAGGATGAGTTCCGATGTGTTCAAATTTTCTGATGTCATCACCTTGAGGATCAAGAGCAGGAAAAAGGGGCCATATCTTCTTGATTTTTTCTTTTTTTACATAGAGAAAACCTGTGCCTATAGGAGCCATCATCCATTTGTGGAGATTAGCACCGTAGATATCGCAGTCGAGGTCCTTCTGCTTGAACTCGAAGTGTCCAAAAGCATGAGCTCCGTCTACCACCACTTCTATTCCTCGCTCTTTTGCCATCTGGCAGATTTCTCTAATCGGAAAGATCTGACCCGTCAAATTGGTGATGTGACAGACTTCAATGAGCTTGGTCCTGGGAGTGATATTTTTCTTAAAGGCATCAGCCAGTTCATTTATGTTTTTGGGCGGATAGCAAAAAGGAAACATCTTGACTTTGACTCCTTCCCTTTTTTCTCTCTGCAAAAGGGCATATTTCATGGAAGGATAGTCATGGGTTGTGGTCAAGAGTTCATCACCCTGCTTAAGATCTATCCCAAGGAGACCTATCTGCATGGCTTCAGTTACATTCCTGGTGATGGCAATCTCCTCAGGCGAGCACCCGAAAGTATCAGCCAGTTTTTTTCTTATGAGTTCTTTTCTGGGCCGGAGGACTTGCCATGAGTTATAAACAGGAGCGCCGTTAGCGAAATCAAGATATCTGTGAACAGCATCCATGACAATTTTTGGGGCTGGATGAACACCTCCGTTGTTAAGATTTATGATACTTCGGTCACAATCAAATGCCTGCTGGACATAGAACCAGAAATCTTCATCTTGCGCGATATCGGTTGGAGATGAATCTTTTATCTTGGCCAATTTTTTCTTGAGTTCAGCTTGGGCGCTTTTTGCGGATAAACCAAAAACACTTAAACTCCCGATGCCCAAACCAATGCTTTTAAGAAAATTCCTACGAGTGGTATCCATTCCCTTCTCCTTTCAAATTGGGTTGATTTTTTTAACCATATATTATTTAAAGCTCGACTGTCAAACCAAAGAGCCTTCCTAAAATAATAAATCAAAAATCTTTGCTAAAGACTTATCTTTTTTTTATAATTGGAGAAAGCTAGAAGCGTTTAAAGGAGGTTTTCATGAAAAGGATAAGCATAGGCATTTGTATTTTGATTCTTCTTTCATCTTTATCCTGGGCAAAAGTTGGAGACATCCAAAAAGTAATAAAAACGCCCGGGCCGTGCCCGACAGGTCTAACCTATGATGGGAAAAATCTTTGGCTTGCGGATAATTTTACAGATAAAATCTACAAGGTAAATCCAGAGAGTGGAAAAATTATTAAAAGTTTTGACTCTCCTGGCCACCATCCTGAAGGGCTGGCTTGGGACGGAAAACATCTCTGGCATATAGATTCTGGGGAGAAATACATGTACCTCTTAGACCCTGAAACAGGAAGAGCTCTATCGATCCTGGAATCAAACAGCTCCAATCCTCGTGATCTTGCCTGGGACGGAAAATATGTCTGGATCGTTGACTACAGGAGAGATATCCTGATCAAAGTTTCCCCCGAGGACGGGATGATGGTCCAAAACTTTCCCTCTCCGGCCCAAGAACCAGCAGGTATCGCATATGACGGTAAATATTTATGGGTAACAGATAGGAGTGAAGACCGGATTTATCTAGTCAATCCTTCTGATGGACTGTGCCTTTCTTCTCTGCGTGCCTATGGTCCGTTCGCCTATGGCCTAGCCTGGGGAGATAATTCACTTTGGAATGTCGATTATGAAAATGATGAGATATACAAGATAGATGTCTTCAGTAAAGATATTTTCTCCAAGTGGGATGAGCGTCAGATGTCCCTTCATTTTATAAAAGAATTTCGAAACTACGGTCCAGGGACAGTAAAGACTTTAGACATCTATCTTCCTATTCCCCAAATCCGTGACAATCAATCGCTCCTGGAACCTGTCGGGTTTGACCTTGAACCGAGTGAAATTATCGAAGATAGCTGGGGACAGAAAATTGCTCATTTTAATTTCAAAGATTTAAAAGGCAATTCAGTCGTCAAGCCAGGCTGGAAAGTGAAAGCAAACATATATGCTGCGGAGTACTTTATTTATCCGGATAAAATAGGCGGCCTGGAAGACATCCCTAAAGAAATAAGAAAAAAATATACCCAGGATGGGGATAAATATTGTATCAATGATCCTTATATCAAGAATCTTGCTCAAAAAATCGCTGGAAAGGAAAAGAATCCTTACTGGATTGCCCGCCGCATCTATGATTTTCTAGGAAATCACCTGACTTATAACCTCAAGCCTTTGGGAGGCTGGAATCCTGCTCCTACAGTTCTTAAACGAGGCACGGCTTCCTGCTCAGAATATTCATATTCTATGATTGCCCTCTGCCGAACTCTGGGAGTTCCCATTCGCTATGTGGGCGCAGTCAGCCGCCGTGGAGATGACGCCAGCTATGATGATGTCTATCACCGCTGGACTGAAGTTTATCTCCCACCTTATGGCTGGATTCCTTTTGATGCTAATAAAGGAGATACAAATTTGCCAGGGAGAAAGGTGCTTGGAATCGGGAATGTAGCTGCTCGCTATATCATCACCACCGAGAATGGAGGCGGAGATAAATACCTGTGGTTCGGCTATAACTACGGATTCAGTTGGACATCTGAAGGCAAATGCCGGATCCATGAAGAAAGCTATGGAATGTGGTCTCCCCTGGGAGAAAAAAAATACAATAAGCCCATTAAGTAGGGGCTTGATTCATCTGTAGGGGCTTGATTCATCGAGCTCATTTTTTCTTAGAATCTGTAAGAGTTTGATTTATCAAACCCGCACTTTTTTCATATTTGAATGGGTCTGATTCATCACATCTTAACCTAAAGGTGATTTTCTGCGAAGGGGAACGCGACCGTAGAAAAAGTCATCAGCCCAGACTGAAAAGGACTGGGCAACAGCAGAATTTTCCATAACTTTCCTGATAAAGCCGTGGAAGGCATTGTCCGATTTGCTGTAAGGGCAGACATAAATACAAACAGCACAGTCAGTACCTGCTCTTCTCCAGAATTTATAGCATTCCTCTCGATTAAGCGCCCATTTCAACACTCCGTTTACCTCTACCTTCTTTTCGTAAGGAATAGCCTGGGCCGGACAATTTCTAGCGCATTTATAGCATTTCTGGCAGAAATTCTGGATACCCAATTTTTTCGGTTTATCCTCAATCAGAGGAATATCGGTTGTAATAAGCCCTAATCTCGCTCTGGGCCCGTATTTGGAGGTGATAAGAATCCCCAGCCTTCCTAATTCTCCTAATCCAGCCAGCCAGGCGAGTGGAGGTAGCATAGCCTGATAATTGCTTCCCGCGATATGGGCTCTGGCTGGATATCCAAGGCGGCGGATGAAATCAGCAACGATGATAGATATTCTTGCCGCTTCGATATATTTCTTCCCAGTCTCGACAATAACAGGTTCTTTAGGCGCAGTTGCAACCATCCCTAAATCCATCTCTAAAGCAAAAGTAATGGCGTAAGTGTGCTCAAGCTTTATTTCCTCACCATAATGTTCTGGCCCTCTCCCCACATGGGAGTAAACATAAGCTTGATCTAAAGAAGAGATGCCGCACAGATCAGAACCCAAATATTTTATAATTTCCTTTATTATTCGAGTGCTTTCAGAAGGTGATAATTGAGACTTTTCTCTACTTTCTCTTCCACTTACCTGAGTTAATTGATGTTCAAGAAAGCCAAACTCTGCAGAAGCCAGAGAGAAAAGATGTGGATGTTTTTTCAGATGAGGAGGAGAGAGGATGTCAGGAATTCTTCTTATTTCATCATCTATCTTCTTGCATTCAGGTTTTCTCGTATAATACTCCTTATAAGTCGCAGTGCCTTCCTTATATTCAAAACGAGCAAAGATAACATCTCTTTCATCAATTTTTTTCTGTTTCCCTACAATTTCTGTTGATTTTCTTTTTAAAGGAGAAAAGAGCAGGATTACAAGATCCAGTAAGAGTACAATAAGGGCGATGGCAAACAGCCAATTTTTTAACGGGGGTTCAACTAGGAAAAAAATAAGGCTTATTATAATTAAAAGAAGAACGACAACGCTGCTGCGCCAGAAAGCTCTTTTTTCTTTCTCCAGAAGACTGTAAAGGGCAAACAGAAAGAAAAAACAGATCAAGATGATTAATGAAATTCCGCCAGCGATGATTAAGATATTCATAGCCAAGAAAGTAATAAACTCATCCTTCCTTGTCAATCCTCTTTGTCTTGCCTTAAGCACATCGTTCTCCATGATGAGTAAGTAATTTGTCATAACGCAGGAGTATTTGAGGGATGGATGAAGCGACCTTAAAAGATTTAGCCTTTAAATTCTGTTCTTCGAAGGGAGTCCACGTAGTGGACCAGCGAGTATGTTTGAGTAGCGCGGGTTACGCAGCCGCCGAGAAGTGCGGAATTTGAATGGTGTAAAAAATCTTTTGGGAGCGATGCCATCCCCCAAATATCATCATATGAAGACTCCATTTATAGTCTCGCCTTTCTATCTTTTCTTGCATATAATAAAAAAATGAAAAAGGCAAAAGTCTCGATAGTAAAAGTTGCTGACTATAATAGTGAAGAGATCCATACTGCTTTGAAGAGGAACCTGTCTCTTCTGGGCGACTTAGAGAAAATCATTAAGCCTCGAAGCAAAGTCTTTGTCAAAATAAATCATCTCTCCCCTCCTTCATCTCCAGATGATGCTATCGTAACTCATCCTTCCTTTACAAGAGAAGTCCTGCTCCTTTTGTTAGAATTAAATATTGATATAACAGTTGGAGATGACATCCAATCAAAGGAGAAAGATGGCTTCCTTCTCTCCGGTTACCGTCGGATCTGCAATGATCTGGGTGTCCCCCTTGTCAACTTGAAGGAAAGAGGATTTAGAGAAATCAACTGCAAGGGGCAAATTTTAAAAAAGGTCCTTATTTCTCCTTTTATTCATGAAGCAGAATATATCCTGAATCTTCCCAAATTGAAGACCCATTCTCTTACTGCATTAACAGGGGCCGTGAAAAACATGTTCGGCATAATCCCGTACGGACTTCGCCTCGATTATCATCGCCTGTATAAAGGGAACGATGTTTTTAGCCAGATGCTCGTGGATATCTTCTCTTGTGCTCCGCCGCATCTGACCATCATGGACGCGATAGTAGGTATGCAGGGTGAAGGACCATCCGGAGGAAATCCTAAAAGAGTTGGGCTCATCATTGCCTCTCAAGATAGCGTAGCAGTGGATGCTGTTGCATCAAGAATTGTGGGTTTTAATCCTATGAACATCTTCACGACTCAGAACGCTCACGAAAGGGGCTTAGGAATAGGCAAAATCGAGAAGATAGAGATTGCAGGAGAAGATATAAGTGGTGTTGAAGTAAGGAATTTTAAACATTCAGCTGTTGCTGCGGGTTTTATCAAGAGAAAGATCCCCTCATTCCTTCACGGTTTCGTCCAAAGCCAGCTGACACTCGCTCCAAGGATTGTCATGAATAAATGCACTTTATGTGTGGAGTGTGTAAACATATGCCCTAAAGGAGCAGCAAGATTTGACGGGGATTCAGTTTGGATAGATAGAGGCCGCTGTATCCACTGTATGTGCTGCCATGAGGTTTGCCGCTTCCAGGCCATTAAGCTCGGGCAGCGCCCTTTGGGAAGAATTTTTAGAGGAGTTAGCGAGTCTTTTAGAAAGGCCAAATCTTTGTTTATTTGAGAAAAGGCGCTATTTATTTTTCAGGCCTGGAAATGAGGTTTAAAAAGGCCACAAAGAGAGCAGCACTGAGGATAAAAAAGTAGCCTGTCTCCTTTTTATATGATACATTTATAATCGCAGAGAGGAGGAGAATTCATGGATTTCTTTCATTACTTTAGATCTCGCCAGGGAGAGATGATACGCCTTCTGAAAGAAATAGTGGGCCGCGAATCTCCCTCTGGAGAAAAAAAGGCTGTAGATACGTGCTCTTCTTATGTCATAGATGAGTTAAAAAAAACTGGCGCCAAAATAACTCGATTTCCCCAAAAAGAGCTAGGCACATTTTACCTTGCTGAGTATCCTTCTTCTGGCCTTAAAGATAAAAAGGAGCAGATTCTAATCCTTACTCATATCGATACGGTTTGGCCTGTGGGGAAGATTCGCAAAATGCCCTTTTATGTATCTGAAAATAAGGTGTTCGGCCCCGGAGCCTTGGATATGAAGGCTGGTCTCGTTATGGCCATATATTCTCTCAGGGCACTAAAAGAGCTAGATATCCAGCCCAAAAAGAAAATTGCCGTTTTCATAAATTCAGCCGAAGAGATAGGCAGTGATATATCTTATGATGCCATTAGAACCTTATCAAGAAAATCAGACTATGTGCTTTGCCTTGAGCCTTCCCTTCCAGGAGGGGCATTAAAGATGCAAAGAAAAGGTCGTATTGTTATCCGCTTGGAAGCCAAAGGTAAAGCAGCTCATGCGGGAACTCCCGAGAAAGGAATCAACGCTATTGATGAACTAATGCTGCAGCTTGGCCGAGTCCAAAAGCTAAAAACAAAAAACATAACGATCAACACCGGCTTGATAGGAGGAGGAGAAAAGCCAAACATAGTGGCTGAGAAAGCTTGGGCCATTCTGGATATAAGGTTCTGGCAAAAAATCCAGAAGGAAAAACTCGTCACGTCTCTGAAGCATCTGAAACCAATCCTCAAAGGCGCTAAAATCAAATTTTCTATAGAAAGCTTTGCTCCTCCTATGGAAAAAACAGAAGCTTCGACGGATCTCCTCTCTGAAGTCAGAAAAATTGCTTCGTCTTTGGATATGAAACTGGATGCGGGCAAGACTGGAGGTGGCTCTGATGCTTCGATAGCTTCCAGCCTTGGAATCCCTACTCTGGATGGCCTGGGTCCTGACGGAGAAGGAATTCATGCGGAAAACGAGCACCTCATTCTATCCTCTCTCATAGAGAGAACAGCTCTCCTGACAGAAATACTAATCAGACTTTGATTGACTGACACCCCAAATTTTGTTAGTTTAAATTGTCGGATCTATCCCGATTTATATGATTTAAATTATCGTTATTCATCCCGTTAGATTTGTATTATTTTATAAGAATCGCTCCTTGAGAGATATATAAATCTCATAGGGGAAGACTCGATAATTTATGTATCAAAAGGAGGACTCATATGATAAAAAAATATTACCTTCTTTCTCCCGGTCCTACGCCTGTTCCTGAAAATGTACTATCTGCAGCCGCAAATCCAATTATCCATCACCGAACTCCTGAATTTTCAGATATTTTTATGGAAGTGACAGAGGGGCTGAAGTACGTATTTGAGACAGAGCAAGATGTATTTGTTTTAACTTCATCTGGAACAGGAGCCATGGAAGCTGCTGTTTGCAGTACTCTCAACCCGGGGGAAAAAGTAATCACTCTCAGCGGAGGAAAATTCGGCGAGAGATGGGGTCAAATTTGCCGGAGTTATGGAGCAGAAGTTAGAGAAGTCATTCTGGAATGGGGTGAGCCGTTTTCTAAAGACCAGCTTGCAGAAGAACTAAAAGCCAACCCTGAAACAAAGGCGGTTTTTGCTACCCTTTCTGAAACTTCTTCGGGGACAGTTTATGACATTCAGGGATTCGGAGAGGTTTTAGCTAAGTCAGATGCAATCCTAGTCGTTGACGGAATTTCTGGACTAGGGGCTACTCCCTGTCCCGTAGACGGGTGGAAGGTGGATGTTATGGTTGCAGGTTCCCAAAAGTCATTCATGATCCCGCCCGGCCTCGCCTACCTTTCTTTTAGTCCCAAAGCCTGGGATTTAGTGGAAAAATCAACTCTGCCAAAATTTTATTTTGATGCCAAAAAATATAAGAAAAACTTGGAAAAAAGAACAACACCCTATACTCCTGCAGTTTCGCTCATAATCCAGCAGAAAAAAGCTCTGGATATTATTAAATCAGTAGGCTTGGAGAAGCTTTTTGAACATCACCGCATCCTGGGCGATGCTACAAGGGCAGGAGTAAAAGCTATCGGTCTGGAGCTTCTCTCTAAAAGTCCTGGAAACATCCTGACAGCTGTTAAGGTTCCTGCCGGAATTGATGGTTTGAAACTTGTTAAGACCATGCAGGGAAAGTACATGGCCTACATTGCAGGCGGCCAAGATCCCTACAAAGGAAAGATATTCCGGATAGCCCACCTTGGATACATGGGAGGCTTCGATATAATAACTGCTCTCACAGCGCTTGAGATGACACTCTCTGAACTGGGATTTGATTTTGAGAGAGGAAGTGCTGTAGGGGCAGCTGAAGCTATTTTAAAGGAGAATTGGGAATGAAAAAAATACTCGTAGCCGATCCTTTAAGCCCGGAAGCTTTTGAAGAACTCAAATCCATTCCGGGTTTTGAAGTCACTTTAAAAACAGGAATGGATGAAGAGGAATTGATCAAAACAATCCCCGATTTTCATGCGGCTGTCGTTAGAGGAGCGACAAAAGTTACTAAAAATGCTATCGAGGCTGCCTCAAACATGGAGCTCATCGTTAGAGCCGGAATAGGTCTTGATAACATCGATGTCGCTGCAGCTCAGGAAAAAGGAATTCAGGTAGCAAATACACCTGCCGCAACATCTATTTCCGTTGCAGAACATACTTTTGGATTGATGCTAGCTGCTGTTAGAAACCACGGAAGAGCAAATCTTTCCATGAAAGAGCACAAGTGGGAGAAAAAAATTCTCTCAGGAACAGAGCTATACGGAAAAACTCTGGGGATCATCGGCATAGGAAGAATTGGCCAAGAGGTTGCCCGGCGCGCCCTCGCCTTTGGCATGAAAGTCATCGCCTATGATGTTATTGATGTAAAAACAGATCTTGACCTAAAACAGGTTAGTCTTGAAGAACTTATTGCACAGGCAGACATCATCACTCTTCATGTGCCCTTAACAGAAGATACGAAACATATAATAAGCGAGCCTGAGTTCGAAAAAATGAAGGAGGGAGTTATCATCATCAACGCCTCACGGGGAGGGACTGTGGACGAGGGCGCACTTCTCCGGGCTCTCGAATCTGGAAAAGTCAGAGCCACAGGGATGGACGTATATGAGAAAGAACCGCCGGATGATTTCTCTCTTATCGATAATCCAAATGTGATTGCAACCCCTCATATCGGGGCTGCTGCCAAGGAAGGCCAAAAAAGAGCAGGTATGGAGGTTGTCAAGATTCTAAAAGAGAGATTAGCTTAGAAATTATTTAAAATAGCATTTTCCTTATCAGTGGATGGTGCAGCCATCATAAGCAATTAGCTCAATAAGATTGGGATTAGAACGGAGGTAAAATGGCAGAAATAAGACCTTTCAAAGGTTTGCGATATAATATTCAGAAAATAAAATTGGAGGAGGTCATCACCGAGCCCTATGACCGGATTACTCCAGCAATGCAGGAAGATTATTATAGAAGGAATCCTTATAATGTGGTGAGAATTATCCTGGGAAAAGATGATGACCCCGACCATGTTGAAAAGGATAGATATAAAAGAGCCAAGATCTACTTGGATGAATGGGAGAAGGAAGGCCTTCTTATCAGAGAAAATCAAGACGCTCTCTATCTTTATGAACAGGAATTCCAGATTAGAGGCGAAAATAAAAAAAGAACAGGGCTTATCACAAGGGTAAAACTTGAAGAATTCTCTTCAAAAAAAGTTCTCCCTCACGAGAAAACCTTTCCCAAACATAAAATAGATAGGTTGAACCTCTTACGGGCTACAAACACAAACACGGGTCAGATCTTCCTCCTTTACAGCGATGACAAAAACAATGTCTCTCAGGCAATCGAAAGAGCCAGGCAAAATGCGGAGCCTGGAGCAGAAACGAGAGATGACGCTAATTTTCTCCATCGATTATGGATCATTAAAGAAAAAGAGTTGATCCAGAGGATTCAGGAAGCTATGGCAGATAAAGTGCTGATCATTGCCGATGGACATCACCGTTATGAAACTTCCCTCAACTATCAAAAAGAAGTCCTCAAAAAAATGAAAGAAGCTAAGGGCGATGAACCTTTCAACTACATCATGATGACTCTTTTTAAGCTTGAGGATCCAGGGCTGGTGATTCTGCCCACGTACAGGCTGGTTAAGGGTCTGGATAAACTTTCAGAAGAGGAACTCAAGAATCTCCTCCTCCCCTATTTTGAAATATCTGAGATAGACTGGCCCGACACTTCAGATAAATCCAAGCTTGAAGAAGCTCAAAATAAAGTCCTCAACGAGAGTCATACTTTTGCTGCTTATATTTCTCAATTTGAAAAGTTTTTCATCTTTAATCTCAAGTCTGAAGATCTTTTAGATAAGGAAATAATCGAAGAGAGATCCAGAGAGTGGAAACGTTTGGATGTGGCTATTCTCCATTCTCTCATCATCGATAAGCTCGAAGCCTTATCTTCTGAACCTTTCTCCCTGGAGAACAACGTGAACTACATAAGGAATCTTGACCAGGGGATTGATGAGGTTAAGCAGGGAGAATTTCAAATGATTTTTCTTCTGAAGCCTGTTTCTCTTCATCAAATCAGAGACGTCGTCGAGAACGGGGAACTCATGCCTCATAAGTCCACTGACTTTTTTCCCAAGCTCAAGTCTGGCCTGGTTATGAATCCTTTGGACGAATAAGAAAAGGAGGAACCTGATTAGATTGTAGGGGCTTGATAAATTGCTAGGATTTGATTGATTTGTAGGGGTTTGATTTATCAAACCCACCTTGTTTATTTTGAAGAAACGTGATTAATTTGTAGGGGCTTGATTCATAAAGCCCACATTATAAACGTATTATACGAAAAAAGAGGTTTTTAAATGATATACCTAGATAATAATGCGACAACTCCTCTAGACCCAGCTGTCGCGGAAAAAATGTCTCAATTTAGCAAAGAACACTTCGGAAACCCGTCTTCTCTTTACCCTATCGGAAGAAAAGTCAAAGATATCATCACTGAAGCCCGAGAAGTCATTGCCAAGGCTTTAGGAGCTGTGAGGACTGAAATTATCTTTACTGCTTCAGGAACAGAGTCAGATAATTTTGCTATTCGAGGTATTCTCGATGCTTTGCCTGAAAAAAACGAAATTATCACCTCTGCTATTGAACACCCAGCTGTTATGAATACAGCTGGCTATCTGGAGGAGAAGGGTATGAAAGTCACTTATGTGCCAGTGGATCAATATGGGACCGTGGATGTCGATTTTCTCAAGAAGGCGATTACCTCTCAGACAGCTCTTATCTCAATCATGCTTGCTAATAATGAGTTGGGAACAATCCAGCCCATCGAGAAAATAAGCAAAATTGCAAAAGAAAGAGGGGTCCTGGTTCATACCGATGCTGTTCAGGCTTTCGGCAAGATAGATGTCAATGTTAATAAGTTGGGTGTGGACCTGCTTTCGGTTTCCGCTCATAAGATCTATGGACCTAAAGGAGTTGGTGCTCTCTATATTAGGAAAGGGACAGATATCCTGCCGCTTATTTATGGTGGACATCAAGAGCGAGAAATGAGAGCTGGTACCGAGAATACAATAGGCATCGTTGGCTTTGGAGAAGCCGTAAGGATCATTACAGAAAAAAAAGATAAGGATAAAAAAAGGATAGCAAAGCTGGCCGAACAGCTGAAACAGGGAATTAAGGAAAAAATACCAAAAGTGAAATTCAACGGCCATGAGATAAAGAGGATTAAAGGGACTTTGAATTTTTCCTTCTATGGTTTAGAAGCAGAAGCCATTCTTTTAGCACTGGCCACGAAGGAAATCTATGTCTCGACTGGTTCTGCGTGCAGCGAAGGAGCCGAGGAAGTCTCACATGTTCTCGAAGCTATAGGACTTAGGCCTGAAGTTGCCCGCTCCTCCATCCGAATGTCTTTAGGCCGCTTTAATACTGAAGAAGATGTTAAAACTGTCCTGGAAGAGCTTCCAGAAATTGTGAGAAAGCTGAGAGAAATTTCTGCGCTCGATATTGAAGAAGATTAAAATGTGCCGGTTTAATTCACCAAACCTTAATTGAATTAGATTGTAAGGGCCTGATTTATTTGTAGGGGTTTGATTTATCAAGCCTTGTTTATTTGAATAATCATAGATGTGTGTTTGATAAATCAAACACCTACATAATATAAAATGTGGGGATTTGATTCATTTGTAGGGGCTTGATTTATCAAGCCCACCTTTAAGACCATAATAGATTAACTAAAACCGATGATTATTGTTGGGGAAAGACTTAATTCCAGCAGGCGTCCTGTCTTGGAAGCCTTAAACCGTAAGGATAAAAAATACCTTGTTAATCAAGCTAAAAAACAAGAGAAAGCCGGGGCCAGTTATATAGATCTTAATACTGCTGCCCTTATGGATAAAGAAGTGCAAACACTCAAATGGACTATCCCTCTCCTTCAAAAAGAGCTGAGCATTCCTCTCTCCATTGATACTCCCAATCCTGAAGCCATGGAAGCAGGATTAAGAATTCATAACGGACGGGCCCTGGTGAATTCTCTTAGTGGTGAGACAAATAGAATAAAGACTTTTCTTCCCCTTATCAAGGAGTGGAGGCCTCGCGTAATCGTCCTCTGCCTTGATGATGAGGGTCTGCCAAAAACCTCTGATAAAGAGCTTTCGATAGCTCGCAAAATGGTTAATCTACTGGACAAAGAGGGAGTGAATCATAAAGACATATTCATAGATCCTCTGGTCCGTCCCATCGGCGTCGACCAGAAAGCTGGAGAGCTTTTTCTTGAAACTCTCGAGAAAATAAAGGAGAATTTGCCATCAGTGAATACGATTGCTGGAGTGAGCAATGTGTCTTTTGGCCTTCCAAGACGGAAATCGTTGAACAGGGCTTTTCTTGTGCTTGCTCTCCAGAAGGGCTTAGATGCTGCCATCCTTGACCCCCTGGATAAAGAAATTTTGGCGGCCGTACACTCTTCTGAAGCGCTCCTTGGAAAAGATCCATCCTTAAAAGATTATTTGATCTTCATAAGAAGTAGTAGATTGTAATAAGCAGGGCCCAACCGGATTACAAATTCGCCAGCTGAGAGAGATAAGTCCGCCTGACTTCCATAAAAAATTTATGATATTCTTCGGTTCTATAATCAGGATACGTCCAGTCCAGAGTTTTGATGCTTTTTTTGCTGAATAACAATTCTAGATGGGCATAAATTCCGTGCTGAAGAGGAATCCGATGAGCAAAATCTTTGGCAGTTGCCATGATTAAAGCAGACTGAGTCAAATAGCCTGGATCAAGGTTGACAACTCTTCGGCTTTCCTTTAATTCTTCTCTTATTTCTTCTTCAAGTTCGTTTGTCTGAAGCTTTATCTCACCTAACTTTTCAGGAATAATAAGCTCAGCAAAGCTTAAAAATTTTCTTTTTAGATTTTTGCCCATCTGTTTTTCATAATAATCAGTAAAGTTGAATTTGAATAGAGGACTTGTTATGTCTACAGAACCATAAAGCTGAACAAGGCGTTCTTCTGCTTTTTTAAAAGGAAGCTCTTTGGAGGAAATAATCCCGCAGATAAGCTTCGCTGGCGAGAAAGGCTTTGGCTGAGCCATAATTTTATTTTTGCAGGGATTTGACTTATCAAATCCACCTTTTTATGATATTAAAATGTGTATTTGATAAATCAGAAACATACAAATTCTTTTTATATTCAACAGGTGGGCTTGATGAATCAAGCCCCTACATAATATTAACCCATATATAGTATTAATCATACCTTACTCAAGGCAAACAAAGAACCTTCAGATTTTAAGAAACAAAGCTCTTGATTTTATTGATATTTTCGTTTGCGGTATTCTCTCCTGCTTCAACTATACCTAAAGGATCAGAGTAATCGAGTGCATCCATTTCTAAATCAACTCTAATTACAAAATCCGCTGTCTTTATCTTCTCTTCTGTTTTATAGTCCACCATGGTTTCCACCATCCTATAAAGAAGCTGGAATGTATTCTTTATTTCTTCTGTAGGAACTTCTTTTAGGTCTTTATGCACATCCACAAGAATTACCTTATGGGCATCGAGATTTCTTGCTATTCCCACAGGTGCATTGTTGAGAACTCCTCCATCCAGGAGCAGCATATCATCAATACTTGTTGGTTCAAATAAGATTGGCAGAGACATTGTAGCCCGAAGAGCTTTATAGAGTTTTCCTTTTTTGAAAATAATCTCCTTTCCAGATATTAAATCAACTGCATTACATGCAAATTTCATAGGTAGCTCTTCTATGCAAATTTCTCCTATTAAGCTTCTTAAATAGGCTTCTATTTTATCTTCCCTATTAAGCCCCAATTTCTTCAGAAGCTTGCTCTTATAACTTTCGAGCATAAGGAAATCTAAAATATTGATTTGTGATTTTTTTGATAAAATAGGCAGGTTAGGCCTTTCGATAAAATTATTTATGTTAAAATCATTCGCTATCTCTTTCAATTTTGTCGGAGAAATTCCAGATGCAAAGAGCCCTCCGATTACAGCTCCCATGGAAGTTCCTACGATAATATCTGGAATTAATCCATTCTTTTGGAGGACATCGAGTATCCCTATGTGTGCTAGTCCTCTAGAACCGCCTCCCATAAGCACTAAGGCCCACTTTGGCTTCTTTTTCTTAAAAATTCTGAGTATTCCCTTCATAGTCATAATCCTCTGTGACAAATAAGAGGGCCGGCATCTTTACCTCTTCCGCCTTTTCGCTCCCCACGATAATCAGTGACGCAAACAATATCTTTGAAAAACTTTTCTTCTTCGAGTGTTTCCACACCGGTCCCTAGGATGAAATTATCTTTTCCTAGCAATTTGATCTCTTCCAGTGATGGCTGAAAAAGTGAGAAGAATCCCCGCAAATACCGCTTATAGAAAAGAAGGCCATTGATCCCCATTTTTTTAGTATCCAGGATGTACCGTCGAAGGGATATAAACATCTGGAAGATTGTTTTATGGTTGTAGTATCGGATTAATGAATCCGTTCTTGTAAAAATGTAAGGGACTATCCTGCAGGTGAGGAAACCCTTTATGTGTTTTAAGATTTCTGAACTGAAAGAAATTATTCGGATATTTTCTGATTTCAAATAAGAATCATTTAACAGGTCTGTAATACTCCTGGCCAATTCTTGGCAGTAGACAAGGTCTCTTTTTATTCCCAAAGTGGTATCCTCTTTTGTTTCTATCCAGAGTGTTTTACCGTTATTATTGATTGATTCTATTACTTGAGGGTGACCGACCAGTTCCTGGAGAGTATGCACTCCATTAAGGTCTTTGAAATTTGTTTCAAGAAGTCTACGGCCATTGTACTTAGCATCGTGGTAAAGGACCAAAGCTCTGTCTTTTGTTAACCTTACATCAAACTCGCATCCATCATATGACTTCAGAGCTGCCAATATTGAGGGAACAGAATTTTTTTCTGAATTATCACTATTTTTCATTATTAACATTATTCATATGAAACGGGCAGTTTGCAAGAAGAATGAAAAAATTATCTCGGAAAGCAGTCAAGGCTATCGCGAGGATGGTAAAATTTGAAACAATTTTTTTCCAATAAATTTATCATTCATAAAAATGACTACAGTCCATTGCCCTTCAGCGATATTCTCAGGATTAAGTTTGTACATGTCATAAGCAGTGGCGGCCGCAAGATATCTGTCGCCCTTACTTACGATTATATTTCCGGTATCCCTTACCAACTTCTTATCAGGAGAATACCATTTCCATTTTAAGTCAATCTTTGTGGAGATATCTTTTAATTTTATAAAACAGATAACACGATCATCCTTAAGAGTGAATTCGGACTGAATATCTAAAGGCTTTAGTAAGTCACTGCTGTCATCTATTTTTTTACATAAATGAATAGATTCAACCTGGTTCTCAGATGGTAAAAGGTTACCAGCCTTGAACGAGATACAATTCCAGAAAAATACTAATGATATAACAAGAACAAAAACAACTAAATATTTTTTCATCTTGGGACCAATTCGATCAGAAACTGTTTGGAAAGACTCCGCCAGATAAACCTTAGCTGAAATCTTCCGGCATCACGGATCAAATATAAATCGACGTTGTTTATCTTTTCTAAAAGAAAGTCATAATGAATTAAAGTATGAAGTTTCCAGTACCTAATAATTCCTACCGAAATATCAGCAAATGACTGCCGCCACTGACTATTTTTAGGGTCGTAAGAAAAAGAGATCCATCCATTTAATCTTTCTGAAGGATTAACTTTTAAGACAGCACTCAAGTCTTGACTTGTCGTCCCCTCAATGAGCCAATCCTCTGTTTTCCTTCTCGATTGAAGGCTGTAGAGGCCTTCTAAAGAAATACCCTTTACAATACTTTTGTTTAGATTAAAGATAAATCCGCCAGAGGTGAAATTCCTTCCTTCTTTTTCGACAAATTGTTCGAGAGAAAAACTATAATTTAGACTCATGCTTTTATGGAGAAAAACAGGTTGGGTTGAAAGAGTGAGAACTGTATTATTACTATAGCTGTCTTCCTCGGTTCCGCCTCTTTTCAAATTATTATAGATAAATATATTGTAAATGTTGGCAGATATTAGCCCCCCATAAAATTGAAATGGATTAAGCCCCAATCTGAGTTGCGGCTGTGAAAGGAGTTGATCCCCAAAAAGGTCATAATTCAAGAAATAATCCGTGGAAACATTAAATATTCGAGAACTATAAGAGAGGTTAACTGCGCCCGAGAATATTTTAGAATAATCAGAGCTCTCAGTAATCTTAATCTGGGAATAAGTGGAGGATAAAAGGAAATTGATATTTTTCAAAAAAGTATTTCCGTATGAAAAATTGGCCAACATCTGATTTTGAATCTCGTATTTACCTGAAAATGAAATATTTCCAAATTTTCCTGTATCAATGTTTGATTGAAGACCAAACCAGGCTTCTCCTTTAAGGTTTATAGGCTTGTTGTATGAAAAATTTACTTGCGTACTAATTTTTTTACTCCAGTTTTTATTCAACCAAAAGAGTGTATTCCAGAGATTACTCGAATTATAGTTTCCTGCTAGACCAAGATTTAAATCATCTTTTAGATTTATGGTTGTTGAGCTAATAATGTCTACCTGTCGCTTAAGCCCAGAATAATTTTTTAAGAACGAATGTTCTTCATAGTTGAGCTGGGTTAAACTATTTACTTTTTTCTCTTTTTCATAGGAATAACTCACCCTCCCTATCAAGCCCTGGGACTTTGTATACCATACTCTGTTTAAAGAAATTCCGTTTCTTCTTTGGCCAATGCCGCCAGATAATCTAAATTTCTTAAACTTAACGGATTCTAAGCCTTCTACAAATAGAGTCACATTGTATCCGTAGACTTCAAAATCGGTTGTTATATGGATCGTCTGACCAGCGAAATAAATCAATGATTTTTGAATTTTTGCAAGAGTTAACTCGGTCAAAACATCATTTTTTTTTAAAGAAATTTCCTTTCCCTCATTATCAATTTCTTTAACTTCAATCTTTTCTCCGTAGCTAATAAGTGTTCCTCTTTTTGCCTGAGAGTCAAATAAGAATTCATCTCCATTTAGTTTCTCATCCTCCTTTTTTAAAATGACTTCTCCAAAGGCATAAAATATTCTGGGAGTAATATCTATCTTTATTTGACGGCAGGAAACACTATACGAAGAGAATTCGAATTCAACATTTTCTCCGTATAATTGATTAAAGTCATAACTGTAGGCCAGGTATTCGCCTTTTAAACTAATCAATGTATCTTCTTTTGTAGGGATTTGATTCGTCAAGCCCATATTTGAAGCATTAGTTTCTCTAGAAATGAGGAAAAGAAGCAAAAAAACTAGGGTAAAATTTTTAAGAGAATTCAATTTTGAAATCTCAACTGATATATTTTTCGATCCCCATCCACATTCCATAGATAATGCCCATCAAAAGCTAATCCTCGAGGAGATTGGCCAGGGGAAAGGAAAGTCCTCAAGACTCTCCCCTCAGTGGTTACTTGATAGATAGTAAGGGTTGAAGAGTCAGAAATCCAAAAATCATTCCCGTCAAAGGCTAAGCCATCTACGCTAACGCCCGGATTGGAAAATGAAGAGATTATCTCAGCGGTTTCTGGGTCCACCCTGATTATCATGTTTGATTGAATATCAGCTAGCCATAAAGAATCCAAGCCATACTCGATAGCTGTAAAAGAGCCTCTTTGCAAATTGAGCCTTTTTTGGATCACACCGTTTAACAGATTTATTTTATAAACATCAACAGACAATTCACTGCATACCCAGAGGTCTTGGCCGTCGTAGGCTATTCCTGTTGTTCCCGGAAGAGGAGATGTTAAAGCTCTAACTTGAGCTCCACTAAGCTTGTCGAGGCTGTAGAGCGTCTCATTGTAGCCATCGACATTCCATATGGTGCTGCCGTCCCAGGTAAGGCAGAGCGGGACGTAGGAAGGAGTTAAAATAGTGCTAACTACCTCAAAGACGATTTCCCCTGCCTCGGGATCAAAGGGATTGTCGAATAGGCGGTCCTTGCAGGACGGGTGAAGAAGAATACTAAAAGCTATAAGAAATGGTAAATGCCAGATCTTTATTTTCATTGAACTTAAACTTTAATCTTAGATTTCTCTCTTTTTCATCCTTTTTTTTTACAATAATATATATGTCAATAAGATTAATGATCCAGACACTCGCCGCCGCCAGAATAAACCTGTTCCTCTTGGTGTCAAACTTCTCTGTCAGGTCTCTGTATTTGGTGGCATCACTGACATTATCCGCTCTTTTGTATAGATTATAATAATCATTCCCCTTGTGATTATATGAAAATATCTTATAAAAACAAAAGATTTCTGCTGATAAGAATAAAATTCCTTCCAGATATCTCTTTTCTGCTATCTGACCCCAACCCGGGATTAATAATGATTTTTGGAGAGAGCTTATTTTTTTGGGATTTAAGGTTCCTTTTTTCTCCTTTTCATCCTGACTGAAACAAGTAAGCGATGCAGATAATGAGATATTAAGCAAAATTAAAAAAGTAATGATTGGCTTATAAATTTTTTTCATGCTTTCTTATCTTTCTTATTTGTTCTCTTCTGTGTTTGGTGTTTCTTATCTGGCAAATTTTTTGAAGATTGATCGCTAAACAATTTAATATATATTTGGATGCCTCGCCGATATCAGATGAATTAACTTTATTTCAAACAGTTTTGATTATTTATTCAATTGCAGTTATAGACTTTTAGTCAGTGATTGTGAAATTATCACTTTCATCGTAAATTTCAGGAACACTGATACAGATGATCTTTACCTTGTAATTCGGCGCAGCTGGAAGAGCTGGATTCACCTGTGTCCATGTATAGACGCCATTATCTGTTGTGCTGGATACGATTGTTTGTACGAAGCTGCCTCCTCTATGGAGCTCAATCTTCACATCGTTTATTGTTCCTGCAGATGTCCAATTGATAGTAGCTGAATTACCTTTTATCCAGGTAGTGCTACTTGCAGGCTCAATGACGTTGATAGATTTTACTTCAATCGTGAAATTATCACTTTCATCATAGATTCCAGGTTCACTGACAGAAGAGATCCTCACCCTATAGTCTGAGCCGTCTGCAAGAGATGTATTCACTGTCCATGTATACGTGCCATCATTCTCTGTTTCGGATTCAATTGTTTCCTGGAAGATACCTCCTTTGTAGAGGTCAATCTTCACATTTGTTAAAGACAACGCACTTGCCTTGTTTGATGATTTAAATATTTGAGGAGAAATTGCTTTAGAAATAGGCGAATTAACCTTTGTGTAGCTTTTATTCTTTTTTATGACACCTAAGTTTTTTGCTCTCTGATGAGAGATATTGACTTCTTTATGACCGGCGGAAAGCTTTCTTAAGGCATCTGGAGAGTTGGATGATCTATTTAAATTTATTTCTGTAGTTTTGGACGAACTTATTTCCATAATGCTCGACAGGTCCATATTACTTTTGTTATTTAACTCTCTTCTTGTCCTTATTAAGCTCCGAAAATAATGTCTGGATCTAAGAGCTCTTCTGCGAAAGGATGGCAATGGATTTCTCCCTGATTTTGATAAAAGATTTAATCTGGCGCTTTTTTTAACATTTGCTTGAAAACTACGTGAACCGCTGCTTCCCCATGTTATCTCCACTTCAACTCCCTTCGTCCAGATAGTGCTGCTTGTAGGATTTGTTACTGTTATGATGACTGCCGCTAGATTTGCGTTTACAGTTGTTGTTTGCCCTGCTGTTACAGAAATATTCTCTTCATAATCTTCATATCCTTCTTTAACCAGTGTTACAGTATGACTTCCAGGGGATACATCAATTAGGGTGGAGTTTGTCGTTTGCCTTGTATCTTTCCCGTTAAGGTATATGCTTGCTCCTTGTGGAGTGGAATTAACCTGAATACTACCGGTTGTTGCTCCAGCTCCGCCTTTTAATAATAAGACAGCTCCTGTACCTGCTGCTAACGCTATACCTCCTAAGACATATAATAAAGTTGATCCACCCTTTAAGACATAGACTGATGATGTTGTTTCTTTCCCGGCAACCACCTTGAGGATATCGCTTTTCGTCTTATTTCCCTTTTTTATTTTTATTGTCAGCGGCCCTGCCTTGGCACCAATTATTAAAGGCGTCTTTCCTGCAGGAATTTCACTGTCTCTTAAATAGACATCTGCTCCCGCTGGCTTTGATTGTACTTTCAAAGCTCCATATTCTTTTTTTATCTCTTCGAATAATTCTACATACTTCAGTGGGGATAAAATCTCGTCCAGTTCTCGATAATAATCCACTTCTATAAGCTTTCCTATTATCTCGTAAAGCTCTTTGGTTCCCTTCCTGCCTAGATCCCCATAATGAGCAAGAGACATATGATAAAAAACGTCTGCTTTTTGTGCTTTTGTTACAGCAAGGTCTAATGCTTCATTAAATTTTTCTATTGCACCTTCATAATCCATCTCTTCTTGGCAAAGCTTCTTCCCTTCCTCAAATAATTTGTCAAAGCGATCTTTTTGGGTATCTGGGATTTTTTCTTTTTCCTCTTGTACTCTCACCACAGGCTTAAATTCTTCATCAGAATCAGAATTTACTGTGTTTGGCAAGGCTTCTGTGGTTATCAAAAAGAGAAAGGAGAAAATTAGCAAATAAGCTAAAAATTTTGACTTATATATTTTATTGACTGCCATAATTGTTTTTTTTGGTTATAGTTATTAAGGCGCGATTTTAAAATATATAAGTAATTTTATTGTTCTGAATTCAATTTCAATATTTCTTTTTTTCCTGACTTCATATTCATTCGGATTTCTTTGGTTTCTTCGCCATTAATTTCCAGCTCAACTGTAATCTTTTTACTTAGTTTTTGCGAAACAAATTCAATCGTATGTTTTCCTTCCTTAACTTCTTGAATTATTGTGGGCGGAACTTCTCCGATTAATTTTCCATCTAAAAAAACATTAGCATAAGGGTGAACTTTTAATATGATTTTACCTACTTTATTCTCAAGTTTTATTAAGTCGTATGTCTTTTCAGTGTCAGCCTCTACATTAATCGGCTCTTCGATTGTTTCATAGCCTTTCTTCTCTATTTTTATGTAGTAGTTGCCGAATAAATCCATTTTTTTCACAGGAGTTATTCCTATTGGCTCACCCCCGATTGAAACACCTGCCCCGGGTGGGTCTGTTTTTATGGATAGGCTGTGCGTTATTCTTCTTAGAGAGCGTTCGAAGGAGTTTATGCCAGGATTTAAAGTTAGCGACTCATCAATATTCGACCATTCCCCTCCTTTTTCTATCTTCAATCGGCATGTTCTCTTGGGTAGTTCTACTTTTATAGGTGTCTTGCCTTTATAATTACCGTCAATTCTTACATCGGCCCCTTCTGGAACTGTCTTTACCTCAAGGAAGTATGCTGCACTTAACACATAGTTTTTTGAAGACGTCTCCCTAGTTTTTACTTCGATTTCATCTGATATCTCTTCATACTCAGGATCTTTTTTTATTCTTATTCTGTAAGTTCCGGGAAGAATCCCATGTTTGATCGGCGTTATTCCTTCGTATTTATTATCAATATAAACACCTGCGCCTTCGGGGATAGAATTAATTTCCATAAATCCAGACTGAGAAGCCGACACAGAATTTTCCTCAGCAATGGGTTCAGCAATCATAGCCGAGTTCTCCTGCTCCTTCTGTCCTCCGCGCAGAACTTTATCATAGAATAAATATCCGGTGATTGTAATCACAGCGATGAAAAGAAGAGCCCAGGGTACAAGATGCTTTCTTGTAGTTGCCTTCTTAAATTCTATCTCAGGGAGAAACTTATCTGTAGTTGGTAGGCCTTTATCTATATTTTCCAAGTCAGTAAGGAGATGCTCTGCTTTTTGATATCTTCTATTTTTTTCCTTAGTCATACATCTAAGTATCACTTGGCTTAATTCTTCAGATATCTTAGGATTGAGGTCTCTGGGATTCGGAGGTTTCTCTGTTTTTTGCTTCACGGCAATGCTTAAAGGAGTATTCCCTTCAAAAGGAAGTGTCCCTGTAAGCATTTCATAAAGGATCACGCCTAGAGCATAGATATCAGAACGCTGGTCTATCTCTTCTGCTTCAACCTGTTCAGGTGACATGTAGTCCGGCGTTCCAATCATCGTCCCCGTCACCGTTATCCCTTTTGCCTTAAGAGACCGAGCTATGCCAAAATCCAGAATGTGTGCATTCCCTTTTTTATCGATCATGATGTTTTGCGGCTTTAGATCCCGATGCACAACTCCCAAGCGGTGAGCTTCGGCCAAGCCTTCACATACCTGCTTAGCAATGAAGATAGCTTTCCCTACACTTATTCGCCCTGCTCTTCTAAGCGAACTTTTTAAATCCTCACCGGGCATATACTCCATAGTAATATAGTAGTTTTCTTTTTCCTTGTTGAGGTCATACATCCGACAGACATTCTTGTGAGTGATCTTGCGGGCAAATTTCAGTTCGTTTCGGAAGCGATCAAGTGTGCTCTTGTCTACAGCAATCTCAGGATTTAAGAGTTTTAAGGCCATGCTTTCCTTGATTTCACTATCGACTACCTTGTAGACTTTGCCCATTCCCCCTCTGCCCAGCTCTTCTATTATGCGGTACCTTCCGGCAAACGTTGTCCCCACGCTTAATTCTGGCTTGGGTGCTAGAATAGTTTCTGTCTTAGAACGAGGAACCTTATTCGACAGAAAAAGATGTTCCCCACACTTGCCGCAAGAGCTAGTGTCAGCGGGATTATCAAAGTGACATTTAGGACATATCATGTACCACTGCTTCCTGCCTTTACTATGGCAAATATTATCAATTACTTAGAAAATAGTCAATTCTGATAGAGCTTGATTCACGTTGTGTACGTGTTTGACATATCAAACACATATGCCTATTTTTGATCGATGGGAACTGGATAGAAGGTTTTTTTACTACTTTTTTCATAAGCTGATTAGTTGAATAAGTGTTATGTTTTATTTTGGCTGCTAGCAGCACAGCAAGATATGCGCGCTTATCTAGACTATTTTCTATAAGTAAATATAGCGCAGCAGGCAATGCACGGTATATCCATCTGATGGGCTTAAGGTGGACAAAACTAACCATGATTTTGTTGCTAATAGTTTTGTTTCTTAAAAATTGATCCTTTTTTCTCCTGAAAACGGAGATAGCTGCAATGAAAAGATGCAATACAGCTCTTTTTAAATTAGTTTTTGGATATTTTATTACCCGCGCTCCCTGCACAAATTCTTCATGATTATATCAATTGCTTAGATGATAGTCAAATGAAATATAAAATGAGCTTTCTATTTATTATCAAATTAGTATTTAACATCTGTCAGTTTTTTTGCAGCATAATTTGGATTTCAAAGCCAAGAAACTGAGATTTATTTGACACGAAGCTCTTCTTGATTTATAAAGTCGAGGAATTAAATAAAGTCAAGGAAGAGGCTAATTAAAGGACTTTGTGAATGAGCCTGGGTGTTTTAGCTCTAGTTGCTCTTTTGCCTATAATCTCAGTATTCGGGCTTATAGTCCTTTTTAGATGGCCGGCAACAAGAGCCATGCCCATTGCTTATCTCATTACTTGCTTCTTAGCTTTTATAGTCTGGAAAGTTCCTTTTTCTCAGTTAGCTGCTGCTTCTATCGATGGCCTGATAACAGCAGCCTCAATTCTTTATATTATCCTGGGTGCCATTCTTCTCTTGAATCTCCAGCAGGAGAGCGGCGCAATCTTCTCTATCAGGAAGAGCATGTTCCTCATCTCCCCCGATCGCCGAGCTCAAGCGATAATTATTGCTTTTCTATTCGGCTCTTTCATCGAAGGATCTGCTGGCTTTGGGACGCCTGCTGCGGTGGCGGCCCCTTTGCTGGTAGCCATAGGTTTTCCAGCTATGGCGGCTGTAATGGTATCCTTGATTATTCAGAGTACTTGCGTTTCTTTCGGAGCGGTTGGCACTCCAATCCTGATCGGCGTTAGCGCAGGATTAAACGGGCAAATTGAAGTCGTAAACTATTTGAACACACACAATTTAGATTTCGCTCTCTATTTGAATTCGATCGGGGGAAAAGTGGCTATTATTCATGGAATCACCGGAACTCTTATTCCCATAATCCTTGTAGTTATGATGACCCGTTTTTTCGGCCAAAAGAGAAGTTGGAAGGAAGGTCTTTCCATTTTTCCCTTCGCCCTCTTTGCTGGTCTCTGCTTTACAGTTCCTTATACTCTGACTGGAGTATTCCTAGGACCAGAGTTCCCTTCTCTGGTGGGATCCCTTTTAGGGCTCTTAATCGTTGTTCCCCTGGCAAAGGCAGGTTTTCTTATGCCCAGGAAGGTCTGGGACTTTCCGACAAAAGAAACGTGGCCTCAAGACTGGATAGCTCAAAAAATAGAAGAAGGAAATGATTTAAAATCGGAAATAAGCATTTTTAGAGCTTGGCTTCCTTATATTCTTGTTGCACTGTTTCTCCTCTTCAGCCGCCTCTGGCCTTTTCTAAAAAATGCTCTGGCTTCTGTTTCTATAAAGTGGACCAATATTTTTCAGACTTCTATCAGTACTAGCTTTCAACCTTTCTATTTGCCTGGTTTCTTGTTTTTGGTTGTGGCTGGTATGGCAATCTTCATTCAGAAAATGTCGAGAAACCAGGTCAGGAAGGCTGCAGATCGTTCTTTTAGAATGCTTCTCGGTCCTGCAATCGCTCTCGGGTTTGCAGTTCCTATGGTCAAAGTTTTTATTAACAGCGGAGTCTCAGGAGGATTGGACAAGATGCCTGTTGTGTTGGCCAGCGCTACAGCGGCCCTTATAGGAAAAGGCTGGACCGCCTTTGCCGCTGTAATAGGAGCAATGGGAGCTTTCATTGCCGGAAGCAATACTTTCAGCAACATGATGTTTTCCCTTTTTCAGTTTGCCACTGCCCTGAAGATAGGCGCTGTTCCTGTTGTAATTGTTGCCCTTCAAGCAGTGGGAGGGGCTGCAGGGAATATGATCTGTGTTCATAATGTCGTCGCCGCGTCGGCAGTTGTCGGCCTTCTGGGAAGAGAGGGCTTACTCATCCGCAAAACACTAATCCCGATGATATATTATCTTATTATGGCGGGGATCATAGGAATTTTCATGCTGCAGATATTTAAAATATGAAGTGCGAGATTAGATAAGCTTAATTATACGTCCCCATTCCCTACTTCACCCGCTTAATTTCTAACGGTCTTGCTACTGTAATGCCAGTATGTGTTTCGACAGATTGCACATATTCATAGAGTTCTGCATCCAGGACCACTTTTTTTTCTTTGAGCGAAGCATGTAGAAATCTTATTTTCCCTCTCTCATCTTGATAACCCAGACCTGTATGTCCATAATCCAGGCCCTCTTTATCTGTTACCAGGGCAATAATATCTCCTGTTTGAATATGTTTTTGCGCTCCTTTAATCTTAATTTTGGGAATATACCAGTGCTGGCGCTTGTTTATTTCTTTTTCAAGATTAGCTATTGTCACTATAAATTCTGGAAATTCCTTCAGGGCCTGATAATAATGCGGATTTTTTGATATGAATGAGATCTTTAAGAGAAATTCTTCACCACCGATTTCCTTGGTGATATTCCTTACTACCTTTTTCTTTTCGTTGTCATAAATCCAGTCAGAAGTGTAGTGCAAGCGTGAGGTGTAGTCAGTCAGTATCCCCTCTCTATATCGGGTAAAAGTAAGTTCACCCTTAAGATCGTCAAATGATGTTTTATCTTTTTTTAAGATTCTTGAAATACACAACACGTTTTCAAAAAAGGTTACGCAGTCCAATCCTGTGAGGTCAACTCTGCAGATTTCCGGGCCTTCTCCTTCAAGCGTTCCTGCGACATACTCTGTATTTAGAAAAAGCAGGGCGACTTTCCCCATACATGCTCCGATAGAAAGAGATGACCAGCCCTCTTTCCTGGCCTGCCTAATAATTTTATAGAAAATTTGTTGAGTCTTTGACAGCTTGACCTGAGCAGTTCCCACCAGTTTTTCCCGGGAACTATAAAAATTTCCATTTCTATGTAAGAGACTTATTATCTCCGGATGCGAAAGGAACATTGATGTGCTCATCCCAGCAGCTAATGTGAAAAATTCGCGCCGATTCATAGAACTGAGTTCAAGGTTTGTTGCTTTCATCATAGCCTCCACATTAAATTATTAATATCATAGTCTATCCAAATTTCCAAAATTGCTAAAATGGGGCCACTAAAATGGGGCCAGGCCCCATTTCCCGAAAGAAAGCGGACGGTTTCTACTCTGGGACAGAACATAAGATAAAGGGATTGTTTTCTTTTTTCACTCTTTCCACATCATAAAATTCCAGGAGCATTAAAATCCCGATCGGTGTTATAATAATATGTCGTTGTTGTTGTTAAAGGGTTATTGGGGGGATTTTATAGAGATGCATAAAAAATTAAGAGAGAGTTTGTTATGAAGAAGGCAAAAGTTCTTTTTATTTGTACCGGAAATTCCGCGCGCAGTCAGATGGCAGAGGCATTTCTCAGGAAATATGCTGGCGATGAATTCGAAGCCTACAGCGCTGGAATAAGACCATTAGGGATTGCTCCCTACACGATAAGAGTTATGGAAGAGGTTGGGATTAGCTTAGAAGGACATGGTTCCAAACATGTGGATGAATACATGGGAAAAATAGATTTTGATTACTTGATCACTGTTTGCGCCAATGCCGAGAAGCAGTGCCCGGTATTTCTAGGTGCGGGCGAAAGGATTCATTGGGATATAGAAGATCCTGCTATGCAGATGGGATCTGAAGAGGAGAAACTGCAAAAATTTCGAGAGGTTCGCGATAAGATTGATAAGCTTATAAAGGAATGGATATCAAACCAGGATTAGGTTCTAATCAAAAGATTCTGAAACTAACTGCCCTTCAGGAATAAAACGCTAAATATATTTTAAGAAATTATCTCCCCCTCCGAGCCGATTACTGTCTTTTTTATGTTTATTTTATTTCCCTTACAAAGATACTGCTTAAATAAGCTGTAGGTGTTTAGTAGAGTATAGTCAGCTCGATCTCTCTGCTTGAAACAACCTTTTCCCCAGTTCCAGCCATTTCAATCCTGAAAATATTTTCTCCGAGGGTTGCTTGGTTAAAATCTAAAGAAAATATCGCACTCCAGATTTTTGATTTTTTATCCCAAGACTCAGCAACAAGCTCTCCTGGAACATAACGAATGGATTTGTCTTCACTCCTGATTATGAATTCAGGCTGAATATCTTCTTTTCCCTGAGGAAGATAGATCTGCGCAAAAACAGAGGCTTTTTCCTGCTTGAAGAACTGGTTGGTCACTTTTGGATAAAACTTTATTGGACCATACTCGAGGCCTCCATCTTGTTTAGAGAGCGCAAAAGATTTTCTTGCCGGTTTGGGATTTTGAGTCAAATCGCCCAAGACACAATTTACTACCGCTGCCTCTTTGCTCTTCCTAAAATCAGGAATAGCAAGCGATGATTCCCAGGCGCCGATTTCATTGGTTTGAGGGTCAACAAGAGCTAAAACTGCTTTATACTCATTATGCTTGAAAGGAAGCTCTGGACCTTTGAAGTGAAAGGTTAGATAGTCAACTTTTTTTACAAAATCCATGAAAGAAGGATTTATGTTAAATGGAAGTTTTATATCTCCACTGAAGCTCTTCTCTCCGCTTCTTTTATCGCTTATCCAGATATGAAGGTCAAATATTTTTGGTGCATGCTCGATGAATCTCTCTATGAAAATATCCCTCGCCGGCAGGGCAATATTCATCCAGGGCTCATATTTTCCAGCTTTGGTAATGAAGGGGACATACTCTCCTTTGAAAGGCAATTGTTCAAACACAGAAGGATTATAATAAGCAGTGATAAGAAGCATTTTATTGAATTCTTCCAGGGAGTAGTCTGTGTATCCTTTTCTAAAACGCGCGTCAACACCTTTGCGCTTTACTTTGACCTTTAATTTGTGGTACTTGTCATCCGCCTCTGGCCTCTGCGGGTAAAAACTCAATTGGTAATAGTAGGTTAAATCTGTACTCATGACCTGGAGGAATTGATCGAATTTCTTGGCCCCCCTCAATGACTCTGCCCCTGTATCTTCAGACAACCAAGCTAAGTTTTGGACCTTCCTAATCTTATCTTGCTCTCTGGTCTTGAGATGTTCTGCTTGGTATTGTTGGTAATATTCTGCAGTGGTGCCAGAATAGATATTTTTTACATATATATCAGAGTCTAAAGAATAGAGTGAGACATTTTGAGCATTAGCATAGCGGATTACCTCTTTTATGACTTCTTCTCCATCTCTGAAGGTCTTTCCCTTCAAGATGTTAAAGGGATCAAATACTCGCATATTTTGAATCGATGCATATAATTTATCATCGCGAACCCTTTCTATTTCTTCGCCTGCGATGCCGGATCGAATTTTGGGGAGCATATCCCCTGGAGAAAGGTCTGGAATGCCGGCACTTATAAGGAGTATGGATTTCCTGCCTGGCAGATTCCTTAACATATTACACGAGGCCAAGATTCCTCCGATTGTTTTCTCAAATTTCTGTTGTTCTAAATACAAGTACTCCAGTCTTGTCATGTTCTTATAATACTCAGCGTCAGAGACGAGCCTGTCATCCTCTCGCCCTCCAGTGCCTCTGGAAGGTGTGAAATCCCGTGTTGTCTCATCAATGGGCTCGGCTATATCATAGCCTAGCTTCCATATGGTGCCTGAGGCCTTCTCAACAGCTTTTCTTATGAAAGCCTCGCTGGTTGTGAAAGGTTGGAGGATTTCAAGCCCCCTTCTCCTGTCAAGTTGAAGTATCATCACCTCATGGCCAAGTTTGATTAATGAAAAAAGTTGATCAACGATTTTTTCGCTTTCTATCTTGACTTCTCTCTTCCAGGAATTGATGGCGTCAAATATGACAGCAAGTTTTTTCTTAGGAAGAACAGATCTTTTTTCCTCCGGCTCTTCTAAAATCTTCAGCTCTCTTTCCTCAAAGCTCACGAGTTCAAACGAGTTTATGGGGACTTTTTTCCCGTCTTCGTAGAGTTCAAAGTCCTCTTGGGTTAGGTCTTTTACAAATTCCCCATCCTTTGTCACGATGACATCAACTAAAATCAGCCTGACTTCAACCTCGTATTTTTCAGGCGGAAATTGCTCTTGTTGTTCTTGAAATCCATAAAGAGAGAAGAAAAAAATAAATGCTGCGATAAAGATTGATGCGATCCCTTTCTTCATTTTTCCCTCCATTTTGAGACTTTATTATAATATAAGTTTCTTCTTATTTGCCATATTTATTATATTCTGAGTTCTTTTCTAATTTATTTTAATTCTTTTACAAAGATATTCCTGAAATAAACCGGTGATTGGCTGTCATGGTTCTGTAAACCAATGTAACCCTCCTCTGCAAAATCTCTGACTTTTCCTCTCGGCTCAGCATCCCAGTCAATCACCTGAGTACCGTTTAATTCTACCTGGATATTTTTATCTTTAAATGTGATCTTGAAGTGGTTCCATTCACCTGGCTCTTTGAAGGCATCAGAACTGGGTGCTTCTGCATCATAGACAGCAGCTGTCTTATGAATTCCCTTGCCGACGTCGTTGATCTGAATCTCGAAGGAATGATAAATATAATCATCGTTTTTCGGCATATCAGGAACTCTAATAAAAATTCCTGAATTTGTAGCTTTATCCGCACACTTATAGTCAAGTTCCATGACAAAATTTTGATACTTCTTCACGCTGTACCAGAAAAGACCCATTCCGCCCTGCCCTTTCAGTATTCCAGTTTTCTCATCAAGTTCAAAGTAGCCGGGTCCATAATGGTTCCAGCCATGCTTGGAGTATCTACCATGAGTTCTTTTTAATATCTCTTCGTACCCCTCATAGTAGGTTATACTTTTTATGTATTCGATGCTTTTTTTGACTAAAGGCGAGGGATTGTCGACTTCATCCGGGTTTTCATACTCTACGGCAAGGTAGCCGTAAAAATTCTGCAGGGTAAGTTCAGCAAGTATGTCCTTGATATTTGCCATTCCCTTTCCAAAAGGAACATCGTAGGCTCCTTCAGTGCCGAATTTATTCCGGTCCTTTAGATGAACATCCAGGATGCGTCCCTTGAGCAACCTGAGTGCCTCCACAGGTTTAAGGCCGGCGCGCATCCAGTGTCCGGTATCTGCGCATGAGCCAATTCGCGTGTCGAGCCCCTTAACATGGTCAAGAACTGTTTCGGGGCGGGCATATTTTGAAGGCTCGGGATGATTATGAATGGCAATATTTATGTTGTATTCCTTGACCATTTGTTCAATGAGAGAGTAGTCATCAAATTCCGGTTCAGTGACGATAGTTCTAATTTCCATTTTTCTTGCAAAATCAAAAACCTTCCGCATGCTTTCTTCATTGTTTTCAAAACCCACAACTCCGTAACTGACAAGGGAAATTCCATGATCCTTTAATGTACTTTTCACTCTGTTTATGAGAACATCGCTGAGGTTGTGGTCAAATTTAACATCAGGCATATCGTGGCTGAGCGGCTGACCTGGATAGGGCTGCAAATGATTTAGACCGAGTTCTTTTACCTTTTTCAGTGTTTCAAAAAATGTAAACTTCCTGAATGTCCAGCACTGCACTGAAATCGGGAATTTTTTTATCCGAACAGCCTCCCAATTTGTCTTCGCCACCTCTTCTTTAATTTCTGATATATCAGACTGCCTGATTTTCTTTTCAGCTTTTTTTATCTGATCCTCGCCCTGGAAAGGAATTGAGATAATAAACACAAAGGCAATGAATAGGTAAAATTTCTTTTTCATGAGTAAATACCTCCATTTGCGTGATAACCGGTTGCTATGTTCAGGACAAAGGTTTTGGGAAATAGCTGCAGCGACCATTGAAGATTTAGCCTTCGGAATTCGCTCTTCGAGGGGCAAAAAATGGGGACAGGCCCCATTTTCTGATGTTCTGTCCACAAGTCGAGGGTATCCTCTCTCCTACAAAAATGGGGCCTGTCCCCATTTTTTGGCGCCCATTTTTTGGCGAGTATGTCTGAGCGGAGCGAGTTACGCAGACGCCGAGAAGAGCGAATGGAGAATGGCGTTAAAAATCTGAAGGGAGCTAGGCTATTTCCCAAAACCTTCTCCAATCACTGATTTGGCGATGCTTCTTTTTCATGATGTCTCCTGTCTAAATAGCATGGCTTTGATTCTTATCAGGATTTCTTTGGGTTCCATTCTCCTTTGGCAACAGCCGGTACAAATGAATCAAGATCAGGAGGTGGAAAGGCGATTGTCTTCTCTTGCTCGGCGCTCATGTAGGCTGTCATCAGGAGCTCTGTTACATTAACGCCATCAGCGAAGTTTTCTTCTGGACGTTTACCCCGCAGGAAAGACAGAATCATGTGGCGGTTTTCCGCTATGTATCCGTATTCACTCTCTTCATCACTCACTACGGGCATGAGTCCCATTTCAGCGTTTTGTTTTTCTACAAGGTCCTCTCCCGCGCTCCCCTTTACATTCCGGCTAAAAAACACCTTTAAGCCTGAATCCAGGGTGTTGATCAAAAGAGAATATTCCGGCCCCAGCAATTCCATGCTCAAACGAAGGCCAGCCCCCACAAAGCTCCATGATGTTGTGGTCTCGACTATCAGTTTCTCACCATTTTCATCTTTGTATTCTAACAGAGAGCGGGCGAAATCTTCAGCAGGCCTTCTGATGTAGTCTGTTTTGCCGCCGCTGTTTTCATAGAGAATTCTTGCATAATCGGGAATCTGCCATTTCAAACATGAAGTATGAGCATTTATTTTTACAGGTGTGAGAGCGTTTCTATCAGCACCCGGAGGAGTCAGCATGAAACGGGCCTCTTCAACAGAATGGCACATCATATCATTGAGTACTCCGCCGCCCTGAAGCTCGCCTTCCCAGAACCAGGGCATATGAGGGCCACTGTGTTCTTCTGCTGCCCGGGCAAGATAGGGGCGCCCTGATATGGCAGCCCCGCGCGTCCAGATAATCTCTTTTCCTCTGACAACAGAAGGTGCAAAAACCTGGTTTTCAAGATATCCATCCAGAAGCCCTGCCTTTTGAACAAGCTCGAGCATGGCTCGTGCTTCTTTCACGTTTCTTCCAAGGGGTTTTTCGCACGTAACTCCGATTAGTTCTCCTTTCCCTCTTTCTAGTGCGTCAACAATCTCCTCCATATTCTCAAGGCGAGCAAAGTTCGGCGCACATATCCAGATGGCATCTATTGCGGGATCAGCCACCATGTCGGTTATCGATTTATAGGCTTTCGCCTCGCCAACATTGAGTTTTTTGGCAAGGGCGGCGGCTTCTTTGGCTCTCTCCTCTGTTCTGGAGACTATTCCCAGAATATCTGCATCGCGGATACTAAGCCAGGAGCGGATGTGAAATCTTGTAATAAAACCTGCTCCTATAAATCCAACGCCCAATTTTCTTTTTGCCATTTTCTCCTTCTCCTTTAATAGAAATAGTAAGAGTTAAGTTTTGTTAGTTCGGGGTTCAGGCCAATAATCATGAGTCGTGAGTGATGAATTGCCAGGAAGAAATAAATTTAAAATTTTCTAAAACTCCGAACTTATAACCCAAGTTTTATAACTAGCTACTCATAACTGACTTTCCTTAATTAACTTTCCATGGCATGATATCTATAATTTGCTGTACATACCCCACCACTCATAACTCAGCGCTTTTCCTGATGAACTGCTGTTTGTTTCGGTTTAAAGAAAAGCAGAAAGGCAACAGCACAGAGCACAGTCAACACGCAGGGGACAAGAAAAACAGCTGTCCAATTTGTTATTTCTGCTATCGTGAAATAATCATGAATCCAGCCGGCAAAAAGGCTTCCTAAATAATTTCCGATTCCATAGGTAACAAGGATGATGAAGCTTTGCGCGGAATGCCGGATATCTCTTGGTGCCACCATATCAGCGTAAATAAATGCTGCGGCAAAAAAGAAAACAAAGCAGAAACCATGAAGGGATAATGAGGCGATGACCAGCCATGAAGGTTTACCTATGGCGAAAATGATATACCGGGCAGGCCAGGCTAAGACACCGATGACCAGGATGTTTCGGATGCCAATTCTCTTAATAAGATAAGGCAGGAGAATCGCCAGGACGAAGATCTCGGCCACCTGGGCAATAACCATCACGCCCGGGATTGCAGCGTTCGAAAGGCCTATTTTTTCCGATGTCAGAAAGGGTGCTGTCAGGATGTAGTAGAACATAAGCTCTGTAGCCACAACAAAAGCAATAATGATGAAGACAGCGAAGTTTTTTTCCTTCATCATCTTGAGCGCTTCAAGGAAAGCCCAGGGCTTTGCCGCCTCTTTCTTGGGCGGTGTATGAGGCAAGGCGAAAGACTGGATACCCATAATAAGGGAAAAAATGCCAGCCAGAAGCAAAGTGTCTCCTGCAAACACTACGGATTCAAAGGATTTGGCTGTGTATCTCCATCCCATTAGAACAAGACCCGCTACGATCCATCCTATCGTTCCCCATACTCTTATTATCCCGAAGTCCCTTTCAGGGTCCTTGAGATTTATGAAAGCGATGGAATTGGTCAAAGCAAGTGTTGGAGCATAAAGGAGACAGTAAAACAACATCAGCCACATCATGGTTCTGTAATCTGTAACATTTGAGATAATAACAAGCAGAGCGCCGCCTGTAAGCTGCAAGAAACCCACGACTTTCTGGGAGGCGAAATAACGGTCAGCAATTTGTCCGCCTATAAATGGTGCAATTATCGTAGCCAGAGGTAGCAGGCTGTAAATGATCCCAATGTGTAGTCCGCTGAATCCAAGGGTTTCTTTTAAATAGGCTGAAAGCACGGGAGCCCATGCGCCCCAGATTGCATACTGTAAAAACATCATCACGCCAAGGCGTAGTTTTACGTTCATGCTGACCTCACTTTCATTTATGAGTCGATAGCTTTTTTCTATTTAGTAGAATTGTTACTATCGGGGTGCCTTTCAAATTCATATTTAAAAAGCTGAAATCGGTTTAGACAATTTTCTTGTTCACTGAGTCCCATTCTACCTTGCGCCCCTCCAGATAAGAAATAGTTGCCATGTGACAGGTTATCGCTTCTTCGAAGCCGCGGTCTATATTGCAACTCGGTTGTCCGCCGTTCCTGATACAGTCAAGCCATTCTTTGATATGGAGATGAGTTGTATTAACCGGCCTTCCTCCTCTCATGGTATACATTAGCCCCCTAGTGGCGAAATATCTTTCTGTTGCTGAGGTGACTGTGTCAATTCCTTTTAAGCCGGGCTGGTAGGTGAATAACGGTAATGATGTGTTTATGATCTTGTTCATAATTTTTTCTTTATACCGCGTTGATTCCCAGTCAGCTGTGACTGTCAGGCTGGAGCCGACCTCCATTGAAGCGTCATGGCCCATAAATATTTTCCCACGGTGTCTGCCATTGGCGAGAGTTGCGCTGTAGACAAGCGTCAAATCCCTGTCACGGTATTCATACACGGCTTGGAAAACATCAGGGACATCTCGTCCGTCTTTGAAAAAAAAGATGCCGCCAGAAGCCACTACTGATTTAGGAATGCCAAGCTCCAAGATCTGATTAGCAGCATCATATTCATGCGATAATAGATCACCGGAGAGACCCGTTCCATAATCAAACCAGCAGCGCCAGCGGAAAAACCGTTCGAGACTGAAGGGCACTTTGTGGGGAGCTGGTCCTTGAAACTGCTCCCAGTCTATCGTTTCAGGGCTTCCTTCTTCGTGAATATCGTAAACCCAGGCTCCTTGGGGAGAGTTGCGGTTTGTTGTTGTCTCAACGAGGGTAATTTTTCCAAGAATATTCTTTTCCGCTATTTGTTTGGCTTTGATATAGCTTTCCTGTTGTCGGCCTTGATGACCTAATTGGAAAACCTTTCCGCTGTTCTTAACAGCTTCGCTGATCTTAAATGTTTCATCAACGGTCCTGGTCATACACTTCTCGCAGTAAACATGTTTTCCTGCGTTGACAGCATCGATAGTCATTTGAGCATGCCAGTGATCAGGGGTTGCAATGATAACAGCGTCAACATCATTGCTCTGGATAAGATCCTGGTAGTGAATATAACGTTTTGCTCCTTTTAATAACCCAGAGCCTCCGCCGGGCCTGACATCATTCAGAGACGCAGCGATGCCTCTCTCTGCTCGGACATCAAACACATCGCAGACTCCGGACAGAACCACATTCAAGTCCTCCTGATTTAAGAATGTTTCTAAGCCTTTATCCAATTTGTTTTCTTTGGCTTGTTTCTTTTTTTTCTCTATCCAGTCAGGATGAGCATAGCCAGCGCCACGCACGAGGTCTTCGCCCCTGACTCCGAAACCGATAATTCCCAACCTTACGAGTTCCTTGGACTTTTTTAAGATGGTTTTAGGAAGAACGGCTGGTGCTTTCCTGCTTATGCCCAGTTCCGCGAGAATCTCCTTTTTCTTAAAATCGTCTGATATTTTCTTTTTTAAAAAGGCATATAAAAACGGGCCAAATACAGGAATTGTCGCCAGTGCTTTGAGAATATCCCTTCGCCCGAGACTTACCTTATCTTCTTTTTCAGGCTCTCTGCTTATTTGATCCATCACTTTTCCTTTCTTGTCTGGCTTTTTGCTCATCTTGCCAGATACCTTTTCTTTTATAGTAGATTTTTTGCGCTGCTTATCAGAGGATTTTTTCTTTTTTTTCTGGTTCATTCGAATTCCTCCAAAAAAATATTTTCAGAATTTTTTATTCAGGTTTCTTTTTCACGAAAATCAACCTGTCTAATCCGATGATTGTTCCCGTAGGAAATATTGTCAGAACAAACAAGGCACACATTTCTATTAAGTTCTTGTTAACGATTATATAGCTTCCTTCGACAGGGGTTGAGTATGTATACCCGATAAACGGCGGATTAAAAACGTAATAGAAAAATAAAAGTGCAATTCCAGAAACACTTGCAATACGAGTCAGACATCCTGCTATCAATCCCAACCCGATCGCAATCAATCCCCACATATTTAAAAAGTCAACTATTCTTAAAGCTTCGGGGCTGGCCACTATAGAAGTTGCCAGTCCTGAAAATATTCCTTTTGCCTCTATAAGAAATCCAGCTGAAGACCAATATGGATTAAGCACTTTTACGATACCCTCATACAGAAAATGCCAGCCAATAAGAACCCTCAGAACGATCAGAGCAGTTAATTGAGTCGTAGTATAATTTGGCAGCCGAGTTGGATATAATGCTAGATAAAATAATGTTTTTTTCAACATCTCTCCCCTACCTTATGTTTTGGATAGAAAATCATAAATATTGCAATAAGTCATTCGCAGACGTAAGATTTTACTCTTCGATAGCTCAGAGTTTGTTTTAAACTACGTGAGTTCATGATTAAGAAAAGATACCCAATAAATCAGCACTAAAATATACAGATTTAGAAGGCGTGTCAATACTTCGTGGTCAGACCTTTCAAATTTTCATGATTTTTTCATTTGAAGCTTGTTTAATGGCCCAGTTCTTTATAAGATTATACCAAAATATACAACTTATAAAAGTTTGAAAGGTCTGACCCCGTTGACTTTCTATGAGAATTCAATAAAAATTTTGAGCAATAGCTTTATTAAGATAATAAAGAAAGAGACGGCAATGGAGAGGCGTGATTTTTTTAAAAAAGTTATCTTAACTCCTGTTCTCACTCCTCTTTTCCTGGCAGCAAAAAAAGGGAAAGGCGGCTGCGAGCTTTATCTTATTGCAGACAATCCTGAAGAGATCTTCTCCTTAATCCTTGAAGAATTGCATAATTATGTCGCAAACTACGGAAACAGCTTTTCTTTTCTCAATTCTCATCCCCGTGAGAATGGTCTAAGGCGTATTCTCTCTCAGAGGGGCTTGACCTATGTCCATAAACCCACCCAAGCTGGTTTGACCTTTTCATTCAGGCCTCTTCACAGAAAAAATCTGCCTTCCTTCACTCTAATAAAAGAAGGGAGAATCTGGGATATAAGATCTCGCAAATTCTACTCTCTCTGGAGAGAAATGAATAAAAATCACATGCTCTCCTCCTGTTTGACAATTGTTTCATTTAAAAGCAGGCAATCTCGCCTCTTCTCTGGAAAATATGTTTCTGTATACAAGGATGGTCGCAAGACAGAGATGATTTCCTTGGAGGAAAATGTCACAAGATCATACATAGCCAGAGGAGGAAAAATAACTCTCAGAGTCAACGATAGAAAATCTTGGGTCTCAGAATCTTCCTGCCGCCATAAAATCTGCCTCTCTTCTCCACCCGTTTCTTTTGCTGGAGAAAGGATTATCTGTGTTCCAAACCATTTTTTCCTGGAAATACAAGGACCCAGTCATATTGATACTTCCATTGGCTAGAAAACTCTGTATCCTTCTGCTTGGTTCTATTTTTCTTCTCCCTGGTTGTGGTACAAAAGAGAAGTGGCAGACATCAACAATCCTTGCTTTTGATACTATTTGTGAGATAAATATCTTCAGTTCAGCATCTATGTCTAAATCAGCTCAGGAAGAGGTGCAACGAGTATTTTCTGAAATAGAGTCTCTCTTCTCACCCGGAGCTGATGATTACTCATCTCCGCTCGTTTTAGAACTTTTCGAGAGAAGCTTAAAAGTTTATCATGACTCCGATGGATGTTTTGATGTCACAGTAGCCCCGCTATCCCGAGTTTGGGGATTCTTTGACAAATCCTATGTTGTGCCAGCCCCGGAAAAAATAAAATCTGTTTTAAAAGTCATCGGAATGGAAAAGATAGAACAGAGAAATGAGGCTCTTATCCTTCTGCCTGGCATGGAACTTGATTGGGGAGCAATTGCCAAGGGTTTCGGGATAGACCTTGCGTCGAAATCTTTACTCCAGATGGGAATATCAAGGGGATTTATAAACGCTGGAGGCGATCTTTACTGCTGGGGGAAAAATCCTAGTGATCAATCCTGGAATATCGGTATAAAGCATCCTCGGGAAAGCGGCTTTCTTGGTGTCTTATCAATCTCAAACCTTGGAGCAGCAACAACAGGTGATTATCAAAGATATTTTTTAAAGGACGGAGTTCGCTACCATCACGTTTTTGACCCACGCACAGGATACCCTGCTCAAGGCAAACAGAGCGTAACAGTCTGTGGGCCCGAAACTCTTATTTGTGATGCTCTCTCAACGGCCCTGTTTGTAAGCCAGGAGCCGACAAAAATATTAGAGAGATACCTCGATTACGGCGCCATCATTGTTGATTCTGACGGCAACCTTTCATTCCTGGGAAAGTCATATCCCTTTAATCCTAGGGAATGATCTCCAATAGCTTGCTGGCATTTCCGCCGTATACAGCTTCTTTTTCTTTTGAAGAAATATTCAACTTCTCGATGCTATCAACCATTTTTCCCAGGCTTCCAATCTGATGAGGATAATCGCTTCCAGCGACTAAATGCTCTGCACCGGCAAAGTCAACCGCAAGCTTCAGTGCATTTAGATCAAAGTTTACCGTATCATAGTAAAAGTTCTTAAGGTATTCGCTCGGCGGTTTATTGATATTCTCCCGGCATTCCTTGAAGGCAAAATATCCTCTATCAAGCCTCTCTGCAAGATAAGGAATTGCACCGCCCAGATGGGCCAGAACCCATCTTATTCTTGGAAATTTTTCGGCTACTCCGCTAAAAACCAGTTTTGCCGCCGCCAACGTAGTATCAAAGGTGAATCCAACCAGGGGCATAAGCCAGTAATCAGTCATTGCCTCCACCCCCACAGGAAAACTGGGGTGAATATAAAACACAGCATTTAAATCATTGGCTTTTTCGTATAACGGCCAAAAGCATTTATCACTCAGTGCTGTTCCGTTGATATTGCTGTAAACCATCACTCCTCTAAATCCCAGATCATTAAGGGCGCGTTCTAGCTCAACAACCGAGGCCTGGGGGTCGTTGAGCGGAAGTGTGGCTAATGCTGTGAAATAGTCTTGGGGCTCATCCATTATTTTGGCGAAACTGTTATTGACCATGCGGGCTAACTCAACGGAACGTTCAGGAGACTCGATATGGGTTCCAGGAGTAGTAAAAGTGAGAATCTGTTTATCAATTCCAGCCTCTTTCAGAATCCCTGCCCGAAAGTCAATATCCGTGTGTTCCCGAACAACTATATTATAATCTCCCGGATAATGTAGAAGCGGATTGTTTTCAGAATCAAATGACACTTTGATATTGCTTGGTCCGCTTTGTAAAGCTTCAATGTATTGGGGAGGATAAAAATGGTTGTGAAAATCGATAATGGTCATATTTAAAACTCCTTAAAATTTTTTTCAAAAATTATTTTTTTATCCATAATAAATAGACTGGTAATCCAACTAAAACTAAGGCTAGTCCAAACAAACTTTCTAAGGGGTCAGATATAATTTGATTGGTTACTATGGCAACTGACGAGAGGATAAAAATGGCTGGAATTACAGGATAGCCCCAGATACTGAAACCTCGGGCAATGCCAGGCCTGCGTCGAAGCAAGAATAAACCGATGGTCATTAAACAGAAGAAAATCCATTCGGTATAGATTACTCTAGTGAAGAGCCTTTTATATGTGCCGGTTACTACCAGAATCGATGACCAGACTGTTTGTATGACAATAGCTCTGTGAGGGGTTCGGTACCGTTCATGTATTGCGCCAATCCAACGGAACAGCAGGCCATCTCTTGCCATGGAATAATAGACACGAGGCCCACAAAGGATAATACCAGTTAAAGCACCAAAGGTTGAAAATATAACTAAGGCGGACATGAGCGAACCGCCTCCGTAACCTAGCAGTGTGTTTGCCGCATCCGCGGCAATTCGCTTGGATGAGGCTACTACATTTAACGGTAAAATGTACATGTACACCGCATTCATAGCGATATAGCACAGAGTGACTATCACTGTTCCTAACATCAAGGCGCGCGGAATAGTTTTGCGGGGATTAATGGTTTCCTCAGAGTTGTAGGTAACCATATGCCAGCCGCCAAAAGCGAATAGACCGGCAACCAAAGCGAGGAAGAAATGACTGATGGAAATTTCATTAGTAGCGATACCTCTCGTTACAAAATGCCCAGGAACTTTTGAGCCGAACACAAAACCAAAGATAACAATAAAAACTATGGCCACCACTTTTCCCAACGTAAATAGTGTTTGTACTGTGCTGCCCTGTTTTACACCTACGTAATTGATAGCAGAAATTACGATGATAACGCCAATGGCAACGACTTTAATTGTGGCATCGCTCATGGCAACAAAAAAACCGATGTAGCGAGCAAATATAACTGCAATCGCGGCGATAATTCCTGAATGTATACTCCAAAACATGCTCCATCCCCACAAAAAGCCAATGGAAGGAGAAAATGCCTCTTTCAGATAAATATACACTCCCCCAGATTGAGCAAAAATTGAAGACAACTCAGCACAAACCAAGGCTCCGAAAAATGTCAATATGCCTGCAATCAACCAAACAAGGAAAATCCCGCCTACTGAGGGAACCTGTCCGGTTATTTCTGAAGGCTGGACAAAAATCGCTGCGCCGATTATGGTGCCAGCAACCATTGCAGTCGCGTGTGGCAGGCCCATTACGCTTCTTAACTTAGGAGTTTCTTTATTTTTCATTTGCTGGAAAATATCCAATGCCCTGAATATTTAAAATGTCCTGAGTAGAGTGTGATTTTTATCATCTGGGCTCTTCTACGGTTTATATAACAAGAAAAAACTTAGTTCAACTTCGAATGAAGAAAGGAGAGGAACGTTATGAACAGAAAAAAGACCGATGCTTATGCCTTTTGATTTTAAGATGATTTATTAGATCAATCGGCAAAAAAAATGCGATCTTAACAATCGTTAATTATTGAGTTGCTCATTTGATCAGTTTAATTTCAATTTTCATATTTTGTGCCAGGGGAATAGACATTTCCTGTGGTCCGCGGACGCTAACAGTCCCTTTTGTAAACACATCAGCAATCTGTTTGACAAAAAGACCTTCTTTATAAGCAAAATGCCATGTTTCAGTGCCTTCTATGTCTCCCTTAAAGGCCAGGTCCGCGCCTCCTTGATTCCCTCCACCTTCAAGGGTTCCTGTTATTTTTGCAGTTATTTTGGCGCATTCCAGTCCATCTACAGTCTCGAATCCTTCCAGGGTATTAAGACTTTCCAGACTTATCTTGATTTCACCGCTGCCAATTTTTTCATTAATACCATCTTTACTTGCCCAGGTATCTCCGACCTTTACAGGCTTATTAGCCAAGTCTGGGAATACGGCCTGGAAATTTGTGGCAACATCACGCTTGCCCGCCTGGCCTAAATCATACTGGATAGATTCTGCGCCCGATAAATCCAATTCTTTTCCTAACGCAGACATAGTCATGTCAAAACTTTTTCCCTCTACACTACTCATGTCCGGAGAAATTTCACCTTGAGGACTGTTGATATTGATATTCATAGAATCAATAGTGATACCAAGTTGATGATTATTTTCCTTCAGGCCTTTTGATTTTGCCGTGAAGGCAATTTCACCTTTTGTCTCGGTTTTCATTTGCTGACCCATGACCTCTACGTCCTGAGTTTGTTTAATCGTTAACTGATATTTCAGCACCTGGTCTTCTGCCATTCGGTATCGAAGGATCAGGCCTGTTTGAGGATCTCCCCAGATAGGAAGTTTAGCAGCACATCCGACTAGAATAGAGAAGGCCAGAATGATGGATAAAGATACCAGCTGGGTTTTAAAGGCTTTCTTGTGAAACATTTATTGCCTCCCTAGGTTTTTTGTTTTTTCTTCTTTTATTTTTGTCAATTCAATATTAGTTTCATATTAATTTGTATAATTATAGGAATGATCGGTTATTTTTACAATGTAAAATTTGAATCCATGAAGTTACTGATTTTAAGAGGTTCCGGTTAGTGAAGTGTCCTTTCTTTGTTCAGTCAGGCGAAGCGATATAAGTTCTTTCGGATAGGCCAATTCTGGACTTTATCTTCTCCAAAATGGTTTTGGAATTTTTCCTTCAATTTTTTTTATTGCTTTGTCAACTTCATACTGGTCGAAATTCTCATTGCCTATTAAAGAATAGAGAAATTCCTTCGCTTCCTGGGCATGCAATTCCCCCAAGGCCCAAACAGCAATATTTCTTACTCTTTTTGTGCCTATGCCTGATTTCAAATAGCTCAATAATGCCTGAGCGTTATCCGGGGAATATCTTCTCTGGGCTATGGCAGCTATAGCCTCAAATTGCTCCACCTCATCACTGCTATTTAAATACTTGATAAGTTCCTCATTACTTCTTTCGTCTTTAATAAGCCCGATATATTCAAGTAATACTATTCCGCGCGTTTTTTTAACAGGTCCCACCTGATAGGAAGTAAAAAGAAAAGCTATGATCAAGATAACACATAATGCAAAAAGCCATCCCAGAGCCTTTGTTATGCTGATATTAGTAGTTTTTTGATTGTTATTAATCTTTCTCATAACAGCAATAATTGTAAAAATTTACCATTTTTCATGAGATTTTTCTACCTGATTGCTTTAAGGTTCACACAAAAAAATTAAAGATAGCTAAACTCTCAAGCTTGTTTAAGAAAGTCAGGGGAATGTGATTACTATTTCAGAGCTCTGACTTCTGAGAAACTGAGAAAAAATCTTGACAGGAATTCTCGGCCGTGATAAAAGTCTACTCAAAAGCAAATATGCAGAAAGGAAATTAAAATGAAGAAAGTGATGTGTCTAACTGCTTTATTTATTTTAATCCTGGTTTTTACTCCGGGATGTGAGGGGCCAGCGGGATCAGCAGGACCTCAAGGACCCCAGGGGGACCCAGGAGATCCGGGCGATCCTGCAAATCCAAGTGCAGTATATCTGTCAACACCACGATTTAACAGCGCCACAGCATCAGCCGTTATTTCATGGACAATCAATGTGGATGGTAACTTCCAAGAATACAGGTTATATCGCTCAGACTCTCCAGGTGTAACAGACAGTTCCACTTTAGTTACAACCATTACCAACAGGTATTCTGCTTTTTACGAGGATGAGTTTGGCACAAAGCCAACGAATTATTATTACTATAAAGTTTATTCCTACAATCTTTCAGGAGCATCCACTCCGAGCAACGAGGTTATACTCACAGGGCTGTATCTTCTCAAATTTTCATTCGGAAGTTTCGGGACTGGAGATGGAGAGTTTAAGTTCCCCGGAGATGTTGCTGTAGATGAAGACGGAAATATCTTTGTCGCTGATTCGGATAATTTTCGAATCCAAAAATTTGATTCTGACGGAAACTACCTTGCTCAATGGGGTTCCCAGGGGACTGGAAATGGTCAGTTTGGTACTCCCACCTATATTGAATATGCACCTGATGGAAATCTGTATGTCGGGGATTGGGGTAATAACAGAGTCCAGATATTTGATACGAGTGGAACTTATATTGGCCAATTTGCTACTGTAGGAGGACCAGGGGACAGCTTCATCGCGGAGAACGGCGATATCTATGTGCCCGATAATACAAACAATTTGGTAAGATGGTTTGATCCCACATTTGTCCTCAGGCTCACATGGGGCGGCGTGGGCACTGGACCAGGCCAGTTCACCAACCTATGGATCATAAAAGCAAGCCCCGACGGCGGAAGATTGTATATTATGGATCAAGCAAACGACCGTGTTCAGGTATTCACGAATAACGGTGTATATCTAAGCCAGTTTGTTGGTGCTGGAACAGCCCCGGGCCAGTGTGTTAATTGTTTGGGACTTGGTGTAGACAACTTTGGGCTTGTGTATGTAGCAGACAGACATGATGGGATGATTCAGATATATGATGAATATGGAGGATTCATTGAGGAGTTTGTTGTTGCCCCTGGAATCTGGGGAGTTTGTTTTGATATAGACAACAATCTATATGTTGTGGATTCTTGGAATAATATGGTCCATGTTTTTGGGCCATAGGATTAATATAAGGAGTATATCAAGAGGCAAAGGCAGTTCCTTTTGCTTTGATTTATTTTCTATCAGGCTTTTATTTCGGATAACATTCGTCTTCTCGGGGCGGCTCTCCAGAGGTGGTGAAATATGCATCCATCATTTTGCTCTGTTGAATCTGCCTTAGGATACCAACCGATATAGACAGGATTCTCATTCCGTAATAGGTCTATAATCTGGTGGTATTGGGAGTTATGTGCGCGGAAATATATCACATCTTGGTAAACATGCAAGTCTCCAGTCTTATTTCCTTCCTTAGCAAAAGAGGCATGTCCTACAAGCTTTCCCTCTGAATAAAGAAGAATTTCTTTGTCATCAATTCGGGTCAAACGACCTTTGGTATCATTTCCGTATAAACATACCAGATATTTATCGATTTTATGGTGCAGTTCTGTAATTGAAAACCTCCTTTTTAGGCAATTGGATCTATGTTTTTCAATATTATATTATGATATTATGCTATTCTTTTTTTCCGGGACTTTTGCAATGACCAGAAAGGGCGTGTCTGTTTCAGGCCTAACATCAAGGAATTGGAACTTAGACACAGAATTTACTTGTTTTCACCGTCACAATAACATATATAAAAATAACTGCTATTCAATGTCAAGAATGAGGTATTTTAAACCATAAAAAATACAGATCCTAAGGAGGAACTATGGATTTTATAAAATTAAAAGAAAGACTAACTAACTTGGATACGGCTTGTATTTATGATGTAAATGAAAAGTTGAGGGTAATGGATCCTGAAATGCGTCCTGTTAACCATGGCACAAAAATGATAGGCATCGCCCGAACCGTTCATTGTAAACGTGATTTTCTTTCAGTCCTGAAGGCTCTCCACGATGCAAGCGAAGATGAGGTTTTGGTAATTGATGGAGAAGGAGATAAGATAGCTTTTGTAGGTGAATTATTTGCACTCGAGGCTCAAAGGAAAAAGCTGGCAGGGATTGTCGTAGATGGTGCTTGCCGTGACATAAAAGGAATACGCAATATTAATTTTCCTGTTTACGCCAGGTATATTACTCCTATGGCAGGAACAGCCTCTAAGATTTTTCCCACACAAGAGAGCGTAAATTGCGGCGGAGTATCTGTTTCACCAGGGGATATCATTATTGGCGACGATGACGGAATAATTGTCATGAGTGAAAAGGAAGCTGCTGAAGTTTTAGATACAGCTCAAAACATTCAAATAATAGAAAAGAAAGTAATAGAGAAGATAGAGGCCGGAAAAAGTCTCACTGAAATGCTTAATTTTTTTGATCACTATGCAAAAATAGATAAAAAGCAAGATAGCCAGCTAATCTTTACAATCTAAGTTGATTAAGTAAACATCATAAATATTTTGTATTCTTTTTGATTCCAGGATTTTTTTATCTGAGCTTTATTTATATTAGGGCTTAATTCATGCAGAGGCTTAATTCATGTAGGGGCTTGATTTATCAAGCCCGTACTTGTTGATTATTGGGATAAGTGTTTGATCGATCATGCTCACTGCGAACATGTCCTTAGTCAAGAATGCTTGTAAACTAGCATGCTAATTTATATAGACCATAGCGCGAAGTCAATACTTTTTCATAAGGGGAAGCACCTTTTTCTTTGAGGCCAATTCCTGGGTAAAGATAGCTTTCTTCCTTTCCAAAAAGTAGCCTGTCCCTTTTTTTACTTTTTTTTACATTACCAGTTGTCGAGAAAAAAGGTAGTTTCTCTTTAAAATTCCAGGTCAAATAAATTAGACGTATTTACTGACTTCTTCAATAAGAAGGTTTAGGAGGTTGGGTGGCGATTTGGTTGCCCCCCATATTTTGAGCATTTAAAAGCGCTTGATCCGCGGCCTTGATTACATACTTTGGCTTTACACTGGTGTCTTCCCTTTCTACCGCGCCGATGGCAATAGTAAGGGGAACTCTCTTTTGAGGTCCTCTATACTTTTCTGGATTCGCGGGTTTCTTGCGTGGACGCTTTGCACCGCGGAGAATGAAGCCATATATCTCGACGCCCTTCCTCAGGCTTTCCAGATGGGGAATTGTTTCGTCCACAAACTTGGCAGGAAAAACTACTCCGAACCTTTGTCCGCTATAACGATAGGATAGACCGCCTCCAGTTACTTTTTCAAGCTTTGTGGCAACCATACGCAGAACTTGATCCCCAACAAGAAGGCCATAACGGTCGTTTATTTTCTTAAAGGAGTCTACTTCAATCATCGCGACTGTAAAGTGGCGTCCAATCTTAGAGAGAGTTTCGTTAAAGGCTCGACGGGCCGGCAAACCGGTCAAATCGTCGTAGAAGGCGAAGTTAAAAGATGTCTCAAGCACCGAGATGACAAGGACAAGGCCTGCTGTGGCGAAAAAGATTGTGGACATGGGACCTATATCGCCCAATGCCAGAGCAAAAAATGATGAGACTAATGTCCAGAAAAAAGCGCACTCGATCGAACCCCGGTGCTGAACATAGCGAAATATAAGAATAAAAAAGGCTGCTCCAAATGCTATCAAGCCTGGCTGGGCCATGGGTATAAGGCTGAATAAACGCATTTTTATAAATGAGTATTCCAGATAAGGGCTCAAGCCTAACTGCTTCCAAGCGCCAATCAGTATAACGGCAATTATCTGGAAAAGAATCATGCCCAGGGGCCACTTACCATGCCAGGTTAAAAACCCCCGCTCCTTAATAAAGGAAAACACAACTAGATTCGCCGGTAACAGGATGCAGATAGCATTATACACAATACGCCCCGCACCTACTGAAGCCCCACTACCTTCTGCAAAGATCAGCAATGATCTGTCAGCTAACGCTAGAACAATAATGACAAAAATCAACCTGCTTCGGTTAAAACGCCATCCGAACCATATCCCAGCAGCCAAAACAGCATACGGACACATGCGGATCAGCAGAGGTAAAGTAAGGGTTGGCAATCCTCGAAGCAGAAGAAATGATACTGCCAGGACGAGAACTCCTCCTGGTACGAAAAATGAGAGAAGCGTCTGTAGAAATGAGATTCCCACCTGAAGGGAGATGAATTTTTTTTCTCTGTTATTCTGTAAATTATCGAGATTTCTTGACATAGTTTTCTTTTTTGCTAAAAGTGACGGTAGGCGTTGGCAAAGTATTATAACATTTTATTCTTATATTTCCATGATTTATTTTTGTGTGATCTTTATCAAACAGGTTTTCTTTGTTAACTGGCTAAAAAAAATAGTTACTCGCGCTTTCTATCCCTTGGATCAGGCCTTATTATGAAGTGGCACACCGATAATCACAAAAATGCTTGAATTCTCGCAGTAAAGAAAATAATATGTTTTCATCAAACGAACAATGGCTGGAAAAAGAAAGACAATTTATTCATTTAATTCATAAAGTTAAGAAAAAGGAGGTATACTACCATGTTTTATCGACTATATTCCAAGTTATTCTTTATCATTTTAAGTCTTTTGATTATCGGTTCGTGTATAAGCGAGCTACAGAAGCCAGAGAAAGCTGATCTGGTTTTGATGAACGGAAAGATAGTTACGGTTGATGATGCGAAACCAGAGGTACAAGCATTGGCGGTAAGTGGAGATAGAATCATAGCTGTAGGAAGTAATGATGAAATAAGGTCCTACATAGCCGAAAAAACTGAAGTGATCGACATGGAAGGGAACTTGGCCATTCCTGGCTTCATTGATGGCCATGGCCATTTTACAAGTCTGGGGCGATCCAAGATGGTTCTCAATTTTATGGAAGTAAAGGACTGGGATGAAGTTGTGGCGATGACGAAGGAAGCAGTAAAGAAAGCAAAACCTGGGGAATGGATTTTTGGCAGAGGCTGGCATCAGGAAAAATGGGATAAGACACCCGAGCCAAACGTAGACGGGCTACCGTTTCATCATACTTTGAGCAAAGTTTCTCCTGATAATCCAGCTTTATTCTCCCATGCCAGCGGTCATGCTTCCTTTGCTAACGCCAAGGCAATGGAGCTGGCAGGAATTTCAAAGGATACACAAGATCCGCCAGGAGGAGAAATTGTAAAGGATTCTGAAGGAAATCCTATCGGGGCATTCAGAGAGACAGCACAGCGGCTGCTGCGCAGAGCATCGAGCCGTTATCTAGAGAATCGTACCCCTGAAGAAGTTAGAGCTGAACAACTGCGGGGGATTGAGCTTGCTGTGGAGGAATGTCTATCCAATGGAGTTACCAGTTTTCATGATGCAGGTTCCTCATTCGAAACAATCGATCTCTTCAGGAAACTAGCAGAGGAAGGCAAGCTTGGAATGCGGCTTTGGGTCATGATTAGGGACAGCAACGAACGTCTGAAGGAACGTCTTTCTGAATATAAAATCATCGGGAACGGGAAAAATCATTTAACTGTAAGGGCCATTAAGCGTTCGCTTGACGGTGCATTGGGCCCTCACGGAGCCTGGTTGCTTAAACCGTATGAAGATCTTCCATCCAGCACTGGTTTGAATACTTCTACCGTTGATTCTGTCAAAGAAACGGCGCAGATAGCGATTGAGGATGATTTCCAGCTTTGTGTACATGCTATTGGAGATAGAGCTAACCAGGAAACTCTGAACATTTTTGAGGGAGCATTCAAAGCTCATCCAGATAAAAAAAACCTGCGCTGGCGCATTGAACACTCGCAGCATCTTCACCCAGACGATATCCCCAGATTCGGCCAACTGGGAGTCGTTGCCTCAATGCAAGGAATTCACTGTACTTCTGATGCCCCGTACGTGATCAAGCGATTAGGGCAAAAACGAGCTGAAGAAGGTGCTTATGTATGGCAAAAGCTGATGAAATCAGGAGCCATTATCTGCAACGGAACAGATGTCCCGGTTGAGTATATAGATCCCATAGCCTGTTTTCATGCTACGGTTACGCGAAAATTAAAGGATGGAACAATATTTTATCCTGATCAGCGGATGAGCAGAGAAGAAGCCTTGCGTTCATACACTCTAAATTGCGCCTATGCTGCTTTCCAAGAGGATATTCTGGGATCATTAACGCCGGGAAAGCTGGCTGATATTACAGTTCTCTCCAAAGATATCATGTCTGTTCCCGATGATGAAATCTTAGACACTGAGATTGTCTTTACCATTGTGGGTGGTAAAGTACGATATAAAAAATAGGTATTTTTCTAAAATCGTGTGTTTCTATGTCATTGTGAGCGACTGAACGGAGCGCGGCAATCTCTCTAAAAGAATTGTTATTGCGAGGAGTGCAGCGACGTGGCAAGCTCATACACTAATGCGGGCTTGATAAATCAAGCCCCTACAATAAGGCGGATTTGATGAATCAATCCCCTAGAGATCTATGTTTAGAAAGAGCTTCTTTGTAAGCCTTTCTTTCAAAGATGGAATAGAGAGAAGGCACAACAACCAGAGTCAGCATCGTCGCGAATAATAATCCGAATATGATTGATGTGCCTAGCGGCGCCCAGAACGATCCCCCTCCTCCAAGGTTGAGTGTGATAGGCAAGAGTCCTCCGATTGTTGTAGCAGTGGTTAGCATAACTGGCCTCAATCTTCTTGGTCCGGCATCGAAGATGGCCGTTATGAGATCAACTCCATGACGACGTCTTTGATTTATGAAGTCAATAAGTACTATACCGTCGTTTACCACAATGCCAACAAGGGCAACGACACCAACAAAAGCCATAAAACTGAATGTCAGCTTCGTTATCAGCAGACCTGTTACTACACCAATTATGGAAAGCGGAACCGTGAAAAGAATAACTAAAGGTTGCTTGAAGGAGTCGAACTGAGCCGTTAGAACAAAGAAAATAAGAATCAGTCCGAGGAACATCACACGTGTCATTGATTGGAAAGATCTCTGCCGCTCCTCCTCTTCTCCACCGTATTCTAGTTTGTATCCCTGTGGTGGCGGGGTGAATTCCATAAGCTTCTGGACTGAAGCAAAGATTTCCTGCGGCGTATAACCTTTATCGACGTCGCAACCAACTGTCACCGAACGTCTTAAGTTGCGACGATCGATTCTATATATACCTTTTGTAATTTCCACCTGAGCAAACTGGCTTAATGGCATCTTAATACCTGCAGTGCTGAATATAGGCGTATCAAGCACATCCTCAAAATTTTGCCTGTGAGCTTCTTTATTAATGACCCGAACATCAACGAGTTCATCGCCAAGCATGATTTCGGTAGCTTCATAGCCAAGAAATGCTGCCATTACTTGAATTGTTATTTCTTGGGCAGTGATTCCGTACTTTGCTGCGTTTGTTCTGTCAACTTTGATAGATATCTGAGGTTTATTTTCTTGAAAACTGTTTTGAACGTTTCTCGTGCCAGGAATACTTTTTAAATGTTTTTCAACTGTTTGGCTTATATTTTTAAGCTCCTCAAAATCTTCCCCGTATACTTGTATTGCTACAGGTCTTCCTACGGGCGGTCCCATTTCCACTTCGAAGAAGCTGTATTCAATCCCTGGGATCTCGGCCAACTTTGAATCCAACTCTTCGATAACTTCAGACTGGCTTCGTTTTCTCTCGTTATCATAGCCTATATTAACGAGTATCTTTCCAAACTCAGGCCCAGAACTACCTCCTGCAGTCTCGGTAAGGTCGGACATTACCATCCCTGTATCGCCAATAGTAGAAACATACTCCTTTACCTCAGGAATCTGGGCGATAAGCCTTTCAATATGCTGGGTTATACGGTTAGTCTTTTCTACAGTCGATCCCATTGGGAGCTCAAGATTTATATTAAAGCGTCCCATGTCTTCCTTGGGGAAAAAATCTACTTTTATTACACCGGCTCCAATGATAAACAAAGCGATAAAAAAGGCTAGGAGAGCAGCAGATATAACAGTTTTTCTGTGGAATAGGGACCAGCGCAGCAGTGGTTTATAATACCTAATCAGGAAACGAAAGAGCCTGTTTCCGATGAAAAATATCCGGGCAAACCTTTTCATCTCTGTTTCTTTCTTGCTGGGGCGCATATATTTAGAGGCGATCATGGGAAGCGTAAAATGATCGATAAATATGGAGCCTATGAGGGCGAATATAACCACATACGGCATGAAGGATATGATCTGTCCCATAATCCCGGCAATGAATATCATCGGGAAAAACGCGGAAATAGTTGTGAGGTCTGCAGAAATAACAGCGGTTCCAATCTCCGTGATTCCTTTTTTTGAGGCGTCAATCGGATTCAGGCCCTTCTCAAAATGGTGATAAATGTTTTCACCGACAATCATGGCTCCATCCACGACCAAGCCGATAATGAGTATAGTAGCAAAGATTGTAATCATGTTCAGGGTGAACCCAAAGATCCACATGAACAAAAAGCCCACGAAAAGGGAAAATGGTATAGCGATAGCAATAAGAATTGAATTGCGTAGCCCCATAAATATCATCAGAGTGAAAAGGACGAAAAGCAAGCCATAAAGGGCATTGGAGCTAAGCTGCCTTACCATCAGCGAGATATCATCACCCTTGTCCATGGCGGTTGTGATTTGCACTATCTCAGGCATACGAGCATTATATTCTGATGCTATTTGTTTAATAGCTCCTGTAGTCTTCATCGTGTTGATTTCAGTTTGTTTGTAAACTACAAGTGAAACGGTGGGTATACCATTGTACCTTGAATAAGTATTTATTTTTTTGTGCGTATCTTTTATTTCCGCAACTTCACTTAAGAAAATCGGATGGCCGGCTTTTACTGCAACGACTGTTGAGCCGACATCCTGCACGTCATTAAACTTTCCATCTGTCCGCACGAGATACTCGTAACTGTTCAACCTGAGGTGTCCTCCAGGCAGGGTAGCGTTCTGCTGCTGGACGGCAGCAATTAGAGCAGAGTATGAAAGGTGATACTGTTCCATTTTCCTGGGATCAATCTGAACCTGGACCTCCCTCTCTAGCCCGCCATAAAAGACCACTTCTCTCACCCCAGGCACAGCCTCTATCTCGATTTTTATATCCTTCGCGATCTCTTTGAGAGTCCGTGGATCCACTTCTCCAGTAACATTAACCAATATTATCGGAACATTATCAAAAGCAATATCCTCGATCATAGGCTCTTCCACATCTTGCGGGAGTTCCCTTTTGACCTGGTCGATTTTATCTTTTACTTCCGTAAGCGCATCCTGTTTGTCTGCTCTATCGTAAAGCTCCATCACGTGCACTGATGCTCCCTCTCTTGCGTAGGAATAGAGTTGTTTTAAGTGCCTAATACCGTTTAACTTCTCGTCCACTTTAACTGTGACCTTCTGCTCTATATCTTCAGCCGCGGCTCCTGGATAAGGTACGACCACAACTATCCAGGGAACATCGATTTGAGGGTACTCCTCGAGAGGCAGGGTCCGAACACCGATGATGCCGAGTAATACAAGAATGATCGTGATCAGCGTCACCAAGACGGGCCTGTCGACAGCTTTACGGGATATTTTCATTTACTTCATCCTTAATTGATTACGGAAATCTGCATGCCGTCAAATAGAACATCTTGTCCGGCGGTGATTATTTGCCCTCTTTCAGGAAGGGGATCACGGACGATTATCTTATCACTTGAAATAACGTAATCTTCTAAAATCACCATCTTTGCTTTGCCGTTTGAGGCAAGAAATATGGCTCTTCTTCCGTTCCTCAACACGGCTGCATCCAGAGAGAAAATGTATACGTCATCTAAGTTATCTATAACTATGGTTGAGGTGGCAGTCATACCCGGTTTTATAATAAACTTCGGATTTTCAACTGTTATTTCTACTTTGAAGAGGCGGATGTCGGGAAGGGAGGATACAGCAACCTGGGTAACCTTACCTTCAAAAGCTTTTTGAGGTATCGCCTCAAAATCTATACTTGCCTCCTGTCCTTTTTTTATCCGGTCTATATTTTTTTCTGGTACTCCAACTTCAACAAGAACACGAGACAGATCCATTAAAGTGAAAATAGTCTGCCCCCCTGCTACCATCTCCTTTTCCTCTCCATAGCGGTAGGCTACATGACCACTGAACGGAGCATACAAAAGACAATGTTTTAGATTCAGCTCTGCAGCTTCGAGCGCTGCTGCTGCAGCCTTGAGTGCTGTTTGTGCATCCTGAACGAGCTGTTCTGGTATGGAACCTTCTTGCCCTAAGCGACGGCTTCTTTCGTAATCACGCTTGGCTTTTTCCCATTGAGCATAGCTTTGGTCTCTCAAAGCCTGATAATCATCCTTCTCGAGCCTCGCCATTAGATCTCCTTTATTAACTTTGTGTCCCTCATCAAAGTAAAAACGATCAATTTTACCCCTGACGTTAAAGCTTAAGTTAACCCTTTTCCAGGCTTTGACCTCTCCTGAAAAATCGAGCGTGAATTCGTAACTGGCTTTTTTGTAGCTTTCAACACGTACCCTGACCTTTTCGACCTTTTCCACCTCTTGATTTTCAACACCACCGCAGGCAATTAGAAAAGCCAATAAAGGAATTATTAAAAGAATAAATATCAAAGATACTGAACGCCGTATCATATGCAATCCTCCGCAGATCTTATATATGTTGCATTTGTATAATTAATAATCAGTTAGATGCATTTCTCCTCAAGCTCTAGTATAAGCTTTTTGGTTTTAAATGGATAGGAAAGGATAGGGACTTATTTTTTTCCTTGCTTGTGGCTTTCCCCCTCATTCTGCTCATTCTTTTCTAATATGCGAACTTTAATCCTAAATTTTTATAGCTTTCCCCACTCCCATCTGAACAAAATTCTCTTTATATGCTTTTTTGAATAACTCAATTGCATTATCCCCGGTGCAGTGAGTGGCACCGACTTTCATTACTCCTAAATTTTTGAACTGGCTTATAATCTGGCTAACTTCTTCTTCTGATTTATTGAGCAAGTGAAATCCTCCGCACACAAGGTAAATTTGTTTATCGATCACTTCTTTTGCTCTCTTGACGATACCGACAATTCCAGGATGAGCACATCCGGTGATAACAACCAATCCTTTACTCGTGTCAATAATTAAAGATTGTTCTTTAATTAGGCCTCCCATTTCTCCAGTCAGGAAGACACCTTTACATATCTCAACTGGTTTATCTACAGAAACGACTTTTGCTCCCGCCTTTTCAACTCCGCTGACAAACTCTTCAGGAAACGAGACCGGAAGATACACTGTGACTTTATTATTCTCATCTAAAAACGCCGAAAGTCCGCCTGTATGGTCTCCATGAATATGAGAAATAGCAATAAGCTCAACATCCTTCGGATTCACATTTAGCTTATTGATATTGTGGAATAATATATCGCTCTTGGTGCCGGTATCGAACAAAACGGTCTTTTCTGTGCCTTCAATAATACACGAATATCCCCAATCCGTTTTAAGCCCTTCGCTGAAAACATAATTGTCATAAAGAACAGTAACTGTAATTGCAGTGTCTTCAAGGGCGGATACCTTGCATACTACAGTAAAAGTTAAGAGCAAACTGAATGCTAGAATTAAGATATTTTTCATGATTTCCTCCAATTCATAAATAACATTTATCTACCAAGTCACTTCAGTCTAAAGAAATTTGATTCAAGAAAACTTATAGCACGGGAAAAATTTGAGGTCAAACGAGAAAAGGGTCAGATTGATAAACTATAGAATGTCAATATTGCTTGAAATTAGAATAAAGCTGGATTTATATCAGAGATAAGGAGTGAACAGATTGGCTGTCTTTATTTTTGATTCTTATCTTTTAGTTGAACCAATAAATCCTTAATGTCTATAGCCTCGGTTTGATGGGCTTTATCCTGGTCTATGGCCAATAGCTTAAGCAGTATCTCGCCTACTTGGATTTCATCTCCGGATTTAATGAACATCTTTCCTTTTTTTAGAATAGTCGAGGGCTTGATAATGACTCCGTTGGCACTTCCAAAATCAATAACGGAAAATTTCTTCTTATCGTAACTCACTTTTAGGTTGGCATGCCTTCTGGAAACAGTCCCTGAGTTGAGGACGACTTCACAAAAGGAATCCCTGCCTATTAAATTATTTCCAGGGTGAAGATTAAAAACTTTTCCTGGATTATCATCTGTATCATTGTTTCCTTGAACTATTGTCAATTGAACAATCCTTTTTGACTCATCTGTCTCTTTCTTCTTTCGGAAAATAACCATGATTTATGCCATTCTTTTTTATTCTTTATTATATATTATTTATATTTCTTTTTTCTCTGAATATCAATATAGACAGAAATAAGCATAGTGATAAGAAGAAGAGCAAACCCGACTCCAAAAAGTATCTCTGAAATAACAAATATCTTGGAAATCCAAAGGACAGGTTGTATATCGCCATAACCCACAGTAGTGATGGTAACCAGACTAAAATAAAGAAGGTCAAAATAAGGAATGGAAGAAGGATGGGAAATAATAAAAGCTTTTCCCTGAAAAATTTGTTGCAGTCCGTTATAAATAGTGGCAAAACTTATGATTCCGCCTAAATATTTAACCAAAGCAATGATTATCTCTTCTCTCATCTCATGGACACTAGTGATATCAATCATGCCTCTTTTCTTTTCCAATTTTTCATGGCCAAAAACTGAGAAAAACACGTCTCCTGCCAAAACAAAAACATAGAACATGGCTATGACTATCCCGAGTGCAGTGAAAATCCTTGAAGGGAGATAAAGGAGGATTACGGGAGTCATCCAGAAGAGGAAAAAATGGAAGACTACAGCTGTTGCTTCTCCCAGCTTATCAGCAATGCGAAACTCCAGAGCAGAGAGGAAATTAAGAATAGCTACTAACGCTCTAGGCAAAATCTTTCCTTGCTTCTATTTTTCCAGAATAGTACCAAATTAAGGCTGAAATTTCTACTTACTTTATTATATTTATAGGGATGTCATATTAAATATTTCCCTTCAATTATTATTTGTTAAAAAGAAGTGGGCTTGATAAATCAAGCCCCTACGATATGGAGGGTATAATGAATCGCCCTTACAAGAAACGCAGGTTACCTCAGAATTAAATCGATGCTGCCGATGCCGGCATCTACATCAACATTAATTGTAACATCGGTTTTTCCATAAGCATCGTTGATGTATGCATCTCTCTTTTTGATCATATCCCTTGCATTGATAGAACCGATTCCGCCATCAACTTCTACACGAACTCCGACATCTAAGGGCAGGTAAAAAGTGGCGCTCCCCACTCCACCGTCAACGGATACATCCAGACTATGTTTTTGCTCTCCTGATATATCAACTTTTAACTCACCAACGCCCATATCAATATCAAGGGAATTCAATATCAATCCCCGCAGGTCAAGATTTCCTGCACCTGCTCCAAAGTCTACTTTGATATCAAGTGGAACATCATTACTTAAGCTTATATCCCATTTGTTACGCTTTTTTCCGACGGTCATGGCAGAACATTCACCCTGCCTAACCTTGAGTATTCCTCGAGTCCCGACAACAGAGTACCTAATTTCAGGTTTCCAGTTTTCAATATTATAGACAAAGTAGCCTTCCATGAGTTCTCTGGCTCCTCCCTGAACTTTCAATGTCCCTGCTCCTATATCTAAAGCTAATTCCACAGATTCTGCTTCACCCAATTTGACTGTCTGAGTCTCTTCTACTAACTCACCGACTGCTACGCATGCTCCTATTCCTCCTGCAAGGAAAATTAAGAGCAGTATTTTTGGAATTTGGCTAAATCTCATCGCTGCTTACCTCCTCAATAATTATTACGGAAAAAACCTTGCTCAAGTTCAATCGTTTTTGGCTTTTTTTGATATTTCTGGATCAAAAAAGGTTTTTATTTGGTTGAATAAAGCTAAAAGTGAAAGCCAAGCAAGTTCCAGTAGGCTAAAAAGCAGAGAAAAACCAGAGACGCCAGCACAACGAGCGTGTAATGCAGCCGCCCGCACACAGTCCAGTATTTATTCTTCCAGCCAATATAGGCAAAGAAAAGGGCACCGATTGTAAGCAAAGCAGATAATATCGGCAGTATTAATAAAATCTTTAAAAGAGGAGGAACACCAAATATGAGTTCCATATAATCACTGACTACCGAAAACATGCCAATCAAAAAAATTATATACAGCGCACTCATTCCTCCGGCTATAAATCTAACCAGCCAGGGAGCACCTGGAATTTCTTTCTTGTGTCTACAAAACAACTTGGATAACGCACTGGCTGGCCAGCCCAAAGTTGACAAGAATAAAATCATACAAATTGCCAGCAGAGTATAATGAAATCCTGGCGTTTCATACCAGGCTAATTTAACGGCAGCAAGTATCGGAATCTGGCCAAAGAAAGCGTAGGTGATACGGCGCTTGCTATTCTCGCGGAAGACAACTGTATCCTGCCCTCCTACTTCACGGAATACAAGCGGTTCTATTTCTACCCACTGTTTAGATCCTAATCCCATGGGCATGGTAATCAACAAAGTACTATCTTCATTTGCTTCCACTTTAACCGCCATCATCAAAGCCATCAGTTTTTCATAGGTAGTGGATACTACTCGAGTAACTCCATAGCTCCCGCTAAGGCGGTTAGCGCGCAGCTTGAAACCTGGAGGTGGCTTGATATCAACTGGTTCGGGTGCAGGATAATAATGGTTGAGAAATGCTTTCATGAGATTATCGTATACCGGCCACGAGCCGCCTTCGCTGTTAAAGGATACAAAAAGCCCTAATTTTTTTTCAGGGATGATTACCAGTAAAGAATGGAACCAGATAGTATCACCTCCATGGACGAGCGCACGCAGATTGTTATAAGTCATCTCCCAAAAGCCATGCGCGTTACCGTCCACGAGGGGATCATGGCTGAAAAGCTGGGTATGCATAAGCTTTGCCGTCTCCTCTTCCAATATTCTATTCTCTCCATATTTTCCGTGTTGAAGATGGGCAATCATAAATTTAGCAATATCTGCGGCGGTTGTGCTCATCGAACCTGCTGGAGCAAGGCCGTTGATATATTCAAAGCCTTCTGCTCTAAATAATCCATTTTTATACGTATAGCCCCCAGACATATAGTCCTCTAAATGAGAAGGCAAAGGCTGGCGGAAAGTACTATGCTGCATGTCCAGCATTTTAAAGATATTCTCCTCAACGTAATCCTCAAAAGGTACTCCTGCGACTTTTTCCAAGATGTAGCCGGCAAGTGCCGTCCCATAGTTAGAATAAGATGTTAATTTGCCAGGCGAACGTACTCTGGCAGGCATTTTCCTGGCTAGAAACTCAGCTAAGGGCACAAGGTCTTCTGGGCTTCGAGCTCCCATTTCATTTATAACATCTTCAAATCCTGCGGTATGGGTCATCAGGTGGGTCATTGTCACAGGTTCAGGATAGGTGTCCGGAATTTTGAAGTCTCTAAGATAAATATTGATGTCAGCATCAAGATCAATCTTTCCCTGCTCGACAAGCTGCATCACGGCAGTCCAGGTAAAAAGTTTTGATACAGAACCAGGACGAAACAAGGTTTTTTCAGGATCAACTGGCGTTCTTTCCTCTACATCAGCATACCCATATCCTTTGGTGAAGAAAATTTCACCATCCTTAACTACTGCTAAGGTTGCTCCAGCAATATGACGGGACTCCATATAAGCAATCATGATGCCTTCAAGGAATGCTTCCAGTTCAGCCCGGTCAGTTGGGGCTTGTATGCTAGGAGCTGTTTGTTCGACTTGTTCTGGTTGAGGGGGGCTTTCCTGTGCTTGAAGAGCGCCTTGCAACAGCCAGGGGATAACAATCAAAACCAGGAAAAGATGAGCGATCTTTTTCATTTTTAACTCCTTTTTTATACAATAAAACCGGCGGGCTTGATAAATCAAGCCCCTACATAAAAAATAATTACAATCTCCTCGGTAGGAAATTTATAAATCAAGCTCCTACATAAGAAAGAATGATCTCTTCTGTAGGAGCTTTATAAATCAAGCCCATAAATAGGAGGCATCAATTTTTCTGTAGGAGTCTGATTCATCAAATCCATCTTACACAATAAAGATCAAGCCTCTGGCTACCAAGCAATTCCGTAGTCTTCACCATAGTTGCTGGCGCCTCCCCAGAGGGTACCGTGTTTCCAGTCATAATAGACAGCATTGATAGGACCTGATGTGTATTTTCTGTAGTCTAGCTTATAGCCCATGTCCTCCAGATTATCCCTAACTTTCTGAGGGATATTTTCATTTAAGCGGAGCCTGCCAGGGCTTGCAGCATGTTCACCAAAGGAGCTCTGCATCTGGTAGCTCACGATGTTAGCTGCTTCACAAGCTTCCTGGACGTTCATGCCAAACTCAACAACATTCAGGAAGAATTGGAGCATATTCTGATCTTGCGTATCTCCACCCTGCACAGCAAAGGAGAGGAAAGGCTTTCCATCCTTTATGGCCAGGCTGGGAGTTAAAGTCGCCCGCGGCCTTTTACCCGGGGCGACAACATTAAAGGGATTCTTGGCCTCATCAAGAACAAAACTTTGCATGCGCTGGCTCATTCCAATACCAGTTTCACCAGCAATACAAGCTGGAATCCAGCCACCGCTGGGCGTCGCGGAAACAATCCATCCTTCCTTATCAGCCGCTTGAATTGATGTTGTTCCGGCTGTGAAGGCTTCTTCGAAGGCACTCACATCTGCTTCAGCCCTCATATCCTTTTCTTTTGGACCAACATTCGACCACTTTTCCAAAAGATGAAGGTATGGATTTTCCTTATCCTCGAAGGGATAGGGATCGCCTGGTTTAACATCAGGGTTATTTACATTCCAATTAATCTTCTTGAATCTTTCCTTGGCGTATTCCTTGGATAGCAATCCCTTAATCGGCTCTTGCGGAGGGAAATAGGGATCTCCATAATAAAAATCCCTGTCAGCATAGGCCAGGTTCATCACTTGATAAAGGGCATGGATATAATTCACGCTGTTGTAGCCCATTGATTTAAGGTCAATATTTTCCAGCATGTTAAGCATCTGCAACAGTACTGGTCCCTGGACCCAGCAGGTAAGTTTATAAACTTCGATTCCTTTATATTTTGTCATCACCGGCTCTTCGATGTGGAGCTTCCAGTTGGCAAGATCCTCCATGGTTATAAGTCCGCCCTGTTCCTGGCATCCGCGGACAAATTCTTTGGCAATATCGCCTTTATAGAACCGGTCATAGGCAGCATAGATGGCTTCTTTGCGGCTCTTTCCCTCATCAAGGGCTTTCTTTTCTGCTTCGACCAATTTCATAAGAGTGTCTAATAAATCGGGCTGGCGGAAGATTTCTCCTGGATGAGGCGCTTCGCGCTCTTCTCCCAGATGAGGCAGCAGGACTTTCTTGGAGTAAGGCCACTCTTTGATCCTCTCTTTTCCTCTTTCTATACTGTCTGCCAGTTGCTTCTCTATCGGGTACCCTTCGGCCATTTTAATGGATGGCTCCAGTACTTCCTTAAGGCTTAAGGTGCCAAATTCAGCCAGCATGACTATCAAACCTCCAGGAGTTCCAGGGGTAACGGCTGCCAGCGGTCCGTAAGCAGGAGGATATTCCATCCCCTTCTCTTTGAAGAATTCAGGGATTGCCCCTGTAGGGGCAACCCCCAGGGCGTTTATGCCATAGACTTTTTCATCATGGGGATTATAAATCAGAGCCTGGGTTTCCCCGCCCCAGCTTAAAACGTCATACATGGTGCAGGTTGCACCAAGCATGGCACAGGCAGCATCCACAGCATTTCCACCCCGCTGAAATATCATGGCTCCAGCAGTGGCGGCCAGGGGTTTTCCGGTGATGGCGACCCAGTGTCTTCCGTGAAGGACTGGCTTTTCAGTCCGGCCAGGGCTTATACTGCTCGACGCAAAAATAAAGACAAACAGCAATAGAAGCGCCTTCCGCTGTTTAAAGGCTGAATTCTTACATGAAAACATCTCTCAGCCCCCCTTCTTCTTTCCCAGACTAAAGGCCCAGGGCTTCTTTATTCCCAGAAACATTAAAGCTGATCCCATGAGAGCCATGTTTTTTGAAAAATTGACAATCTCAGCCATATGCTGTTCCTGAGGAACGGCCCAGAAATTGTGCATCATGAATGTCACGGGCAGAAAGAACAGAACCAGAGCGGCTACACCTATCTCAGGAAAAATTCCTAAAATTATCGTAAAAGCAGCAACAATAAGAAACAGACCCGATATTGCAACTCCAACTTCTGCAAGCGGAACTCCTTTGAATTTTGCATACTCCGTCATAGCTCCGAACTTAATGAAGTGGTTAATCCCGTTGTAAAGGTAAAAAATTCCCAAAATTATTCTTCCCACAAGAATTGCGAGATTCATATTTTTTACCTCCTTCTATTTAAATCAGATATCTTAAATTCATAAGTTTCTTAATCTTAAGGAAAATATTATTACTTTTCTAGCCTTCCTGCAGTCAAAGCCTTCATGAAAATGTAGACAGGCAATTTTTTCTTAGACCTGTCTCCTTATTTCAGAAAACACAATCTTCCTTTTTATCTTAGCTCCTTGAAAGTTTTGATTATCTAGCTAGCTCAAGTTTATTTTATTTCGAGGTGGAATTTCTCCATCAGAGGGCGCCACTTTTCCATCAATTCCTTATTCAGATCGAGCGGTGGCTTCGCATCTTCGGGTAAAAATGGTTTGTATGGATGTTCTTTCGCGTACGCCTCAAACTCGTCCCTCAGCTTTTTGAGCTCTTTGGGCTTGGTGAGAAGGTCAATCGTAGACGCTGCCATTGCTTTGGCTCCAGCGTTAAGTCCTTTCCAGGTTGCGGAGCCGTAATTACTGGCAACCGAGGACCAATGATGACCGATAGAGCCTGGTACTTGACCGGGAAACCTGATGGTTGCAGTTGGCGCTATCAGGCAGACGTCCCCCACATCAGAGGACCCGCCTCCTACAAACGTCCGGGCTCGGTCTCTAAGCTTATCCATCTCTGTTGGCATACCTTTTTCTTCCTTGCCAAGCTCTTTCTGAAGAGCTCTAGCAAAAGCATGTTCTTCCTCAGTCCACTCTGGCATCCCCACAAGCTCGATGTTCTTCTGGAAAAGCTCTGCAGCGGCCTTATTGGCATTGCGTTGGTGTACTGCAGCGATACACCGGACGCTCAATTCTGTCCCTGTAGCCAGAGCTCCCGCCTTGGCACAGTTAATGACTTTATCATACATCTCCTCCACTCTTTCATCACTGTTTCTGACATAGTACCAAACGCTGGCCTTGTCCGGCACTACATTGGGAGCTTCCCCTCCTTTCTGAATAACGTAATGCAGGCGATAAGTATAAAGAAGATGCTCGCGGAGGAAGTTCGTGGCCACGTTCATAATTTCAACTGCATCGAGGGCACTTCGGCCACCCCAGGGTGATGCTCCATGAGCGGTTCTTCCTTTGAATGTAAAAATTGTCGAGAACATAGCATTCCCGCCTCGACCATAGCTTGTTCCGAAACCGCTACTGCTGTGATTGTCTATCACCGCATCCACATCATCAAACAGGCCTGCCCTTATCATGTAAGGCCGGCTTATGAGCGTTTCCTCAGCAGGCGAGCCAAAAAATTTTATGGTTCCCTGGAATCCGTACTTATCCAGGGATTGCTTCACGGCAATGGCTGCGGCCGCGCCTGCTGTACCCATAGCGTTGTGGCCACAACCATGTCCAGGTGCACCTTCCAGCAAAGGATCTTGTTTAGCAACCCTTCCTTTCTGCGAAATCATAGGAAGAGCATCATACTCTCCAAGAATTGCAATTACAGGCCTGCCAGAACCATAAGAAGCAACAAAACAGGTAGGCATACCGGCCAATCCGCGTTCGACTTTGAATCCGGCTTGTTCTAAAGTACTAGCTAGAAGCTCCGACGATTTATATTCTTGAAGCCCTAGCTCAGCGTATGACCAGATGGCATCCGAAATCTTCCCGAACTTTTCGACTATCTGAGGCTGACTCAGCCACTCAAGGACAAGCTTTTTTTCCTTTGATATTTTTTTGGCAGAAAGGGATTGCCCGCCCAGACCAAGAATCAGGATGGTTACAACGATGATGAACGTGATACTTTTTTTATATTTGTTTACTCTCATTTTTCCTCCTTGAAATTATACAGAAAAGTCATTCGTAAGATTCCAATTCCGTTTCTAAGCTAAAAGAGAGCTTTTATGAAATAAAAAGTCATTATGCCCGTTGCAGTTAATTTTAAAATGACTGCTAGCATTACGCCCATAAACACGCCCCAGCCAGCCTTTAAAGCCTCATGGCTTTGCTTGCCTTTCAGCAATTCCCCAGCAATGGCTCCTATGAAGGCTCCGATTATCATTCCCAGGGGAGGAAAAAAAAGAATTCCGAGGATCATTCCCATAATCGCACCCCAAAAGCCAAACTTCGAAGCTCCGTATTTTTTGGCACCAGCAGCTGGGAGTAAATAGTCAAGAGCGGTGACAACGACTGTTATAACTGCCATTATGATTAAAAACTTTGCGCTGAAAGGCTCCCAGCGCTTGGCAAAGGATAAAAGAATTAAGGAAACATAGCTAAACGGAGGCCCTGCAATTCCAGGTACAATACAGCCAACAATCCCTATGATTACACAAATAACGGCAAGAATAATCAAGATAATCATATCAATATCTTTGTTTTATACAGCAGGTGACAGGCCTTTATCAATCTTTTTTGTATACGGGGTATATATCCTTGGGAATGTTCTTGTATGGGAGTGCTGTGAGGTCAGCAGGACCCCAGCCCGGCGCATCAACCTCAAATATAGCACCTGCCAAACCGGTCTCATAAAAGCCTCTCCTGAAATGGACGCGGGACTTGAGGACAATGATATCAAGATCATCGAGTTTGATGCCGAGAGGAGAAAATATTCGAGGAGTCGTAACCTGCATGAGTTGTGGAGTAAGGATAACACGGTTGTTCTCTCCGAAGAGAAGCACGGCCACTGCTCCCCTGCTATAGTCGCCCATAAACTCTACCTTCCCCTCAACCCGGACAGGGTTTCCCGCATGCTTGTCCGAATAGCCTCCTAAATCTATGCTGACTCTATCTTCGACTTTATGGTTTGTTCGTATCTTTTCAATTGCCTTCTCGTCTCGAAGAGTAGCTATACAGAAATTCTTTGCACCTTGCTTTATTAGCTCCTCGAGGATGTGCGTGGAGCCGCCTGTCCTGTCGCTGTGGTCAGCGATGACTACTGGGATTTTTCCTTTTTTTGCAGCAGCGATGGCTAAGGAAACGCCTTCTTTAGTCTTGGGGAGCTTCTTTCCAGCAAAGGTTTTTCTCATCCTCCAGATATAATCGGACATATCGTCTGCAATCCTGTCTGCCAGCCTCTGGTCATTATTGGTGACGACCATGATCGTTGCCCCAACATCAGGGACATCCGCGTAGGCAAATCCAAAGGCAACAGAGACGTAAGTGCCTGGATTCCGGCATTCCCACCTGCGCGCACGCTCCATTATTTCCATGGCCGGGGATACACCTGTTCCTTGATAAACACTTGGTGTTATCACCCCGGGCTTTCTGGTGGCCATGACAGGCTTATAGTCGCCGCGGATAGTCTTGATCATAACGCGCGCAGCTCGCTCACCCTGGAGTGTTGTATCATAATGAGGATATCTCTTAATGATAAAAACGGCGTCAGCTGCATCTGATAGCTCATGATCCTCGTTAGCATGGAGGTCGAGCGTAACCATGATCGGGATCTCACCTACCACTTTCCGTACCCTTCGCACAATCTCAGCCTCAGGCTTGAGAATGCCGGATACAGCCATGGCGCCATGAAGAGATAGAAAAACGCCATCGAGATGACCGGCTTCCATAAGATCAGCTGCAATCAGACCGGTGTACTTGTCAAAAGCCTCTTGAGTAATCCAACTTCCTGAAGAACCGCCCTTTGCGCCACGCGGAGAAGTTATGCCGACAAGCTCTATGCCGCCGTACTCCTCACACACGGTTTTAAAACCGCCGATGTATCCACTATCTGTGTTGATGATATCACGGGTGGGCGGCCCATAGAATTCCCAATCCTCGGTAGTTGTGGGCTTTGGACAGAAAGTGCAGGTCTCATGCGAGAACCTGGCTACTGCTATTCTTATGGTTTTCCCTTCCTCAACTGTCGCAGCCCTTGTTCCCATGATGAAAAACAAGAGGAAAAAAGGAAGCATCCATAAAAATATTTTCCTAAACTTATTTCCTATCCGAAAAACTGGATTGTTCCCCGAATAAAATTTTGTGTAATTGCTCATTCGAAATCCCTCCTTTCTATTTAGTTTGCTTTCTCTGTTTCGCAGAAATTTTATATCACTCAAATGACAGCAGGTCAATACAAACAGCCAATATTGGATAAATAAGTGGAAATGGGGCCTGGCCCCATTTTTCAAAAACTCCGTTCAGAGGAACTTCCCCACATCAAAAAAGCACTTCACAATGATTTATAATACGTTTAAAATATTGATAATGAACGACCTCAAGGAATTCGTCTAAGGAAAGCATCATGGCTCGCTATAAATTAGGAGAGTACGATATTATCAAGGAACTCGGCAGAGGACGAATAGGAGTCGTCTATCTCGCAGAACATCAGAGGCTCAAGAAAAAGTATGCAGTCAAGATTCTTCCTAAAAAATTCGCTCAAGAAAGCGAGTTAGTCCAGCGGTTCCATACAGAAGCTCAAGTGACGGCAGAGCTTAATCATCCCAATATTGTCAAAGTTGTGAATATGAGCTGCGAGGGAACGACTTATTATCTTGTGATGGATTATGTTGAATCAGAAACAGGATCTCCAAAAATACGTTGCCAAGACCAAAGCCGAAGCGGAACAGCTGAATGCCTCAAGTCTAGCCAGAGTGCAATATACTCAAGCTAATAGACTGGAGCACCGGGCGAATTCAGCTTTCGAGAAAAAATCATTCAAAAATGCAGCGACACTTTATGTAGAATTAGCCTTTTTATATGAAAGAGCAAAAGAGACGATTTTGAGACAAAAAGTCTTGAAAGAAAAAAGAAGATAGGAATTTTTATCATAATTATGCGGGGGACAGTTAAAAGGAGTCCGAACAGAGTCTAGTATTTCACAAAAAAATAACTATCTGGCGTCAAGAATATTTTTTCTATTCTTTTAACTTTTTTATTATTAATCTTTGTCTCATAAAGAAAAGCCTGAATTTCTTTATCTTCAATAAACTTTAAATACTTGCTATCTGCTAAGGCCTCCATCATTTTCTCTAGTGCTTCCTTACTGGGGATTTCTTTCACGTATATGTCGACATTGCTATAAGCTTTTTTCAATTCATTTTTATATTCTGTGGGCAATCTCTCAGCCGGTTCAATATGAGCAGCAAATCTTACTCTTATTACTATATCCGCCCCGATAAATTTATTCATCGAATCATAGAACTCTGTTTCTTCAAACTCCCCTATTTCTATAACTTCCCCATAGGGAATTTGCTCTACAAGCGTTACGGGCCTCAATCTGATTATATCAAATTTATCAAGATAGAATACAAGCAGGAAAAGAACTATAACCAGAATTATTACAAATATTGTTGTCATCAATTTTTTTCCAAATGATTTCATCTCTATCCTCCAGTTAAAAAAAGAATTTCTTTAAACACGGATTTTTTTACTCTAACAAAAAAATAAGTCTTTTTCAATTATATACAGGGCTCTCTGTCAAGGTAAAGTCAGAACTTCCGTTTCTTAGAAACGGGTGTTGGCACATTCCGTTATGAAAACGATTTTCAACCTGTTCTTAAATATAATGATTTGTTTTAATCGGCTAAATCAAGGGGGTTAAGAAAGATTTGCTAACTCCTCTATTGGGGTGAGAAAAGCTCCCTTTATAAGGTTAGTCAAACAGTAGCAAAATCACCCTGGGATTCATCCTAAAAGGGCATTGAAAAGGCTGAGGTTAAGATATATCAATAAGACATTATGTTATTAACAATCAGTCTTCTTGAATCAATGACACTCGTAGGACAAGCTACGAGCATATCCTCCAATCAGTTTCAGGAAATCCTAAGGATTCTCCTGATACCTATTGCATGGATATTCCCTATGCAAAGGGCGATTCTCGATTTCTTTTTGCATTCTTCCTCCCCTTGGGTAGCTGTTGGAAAATACGTGTTTCTCCTCTTTCCTCTTCTGCTATGGCTCGGAGTTATCTGGTGCACACAACTTTCCCTGTATACACTGCCCTTTCGTTCAAGACGAATTAGCTTCGTCACCACTCTGCTTCTTTCTTGGTGGGATGCGGCACGAGCGGTATGGCTCTTCTGGGTCGGCCTGTTTCGGCTCATAGTTGTCTTAATCGGGTGGCTGTTCTCTATCGCACGGCTTATTATAAAGTTCATAGTGGAAGTCATTAAGCAGGTTGTGACCGCTCCCTTTGCGATGACCGGTCGGATGACAAAAAGTTTCTTCCGGCCCGGCGTTCCCTGGGTAGCCTTTTTGATCCTTGTGTTCTGGTGCATGCTTGAAGCTGCGATCTTTGCCTATGTCCTTTTCCCGACTATCTCAGAAGTGCTCATGGACATAGTCGGAACAGATAAGACATCTCCATTGGTGATGCCCATGTTGTATATATTCTTGCTCCTTATCATTATGGGAAGCTTTGCTGCACTTCAGGCATTAACAGACGCCATTCGGACAAAAAAGGTTAAACTCATCATCCAGATGACCATCATCGAATTGATCGTTATGGGCTTTGAGGTGATGTTCCTTTATCGTGAGCTTGTTGATGCCGTCACACCCTGGATAGTACAGCAGACGGGTGTCCGAATGGGGATCGCCTTCACAATGGGGATTGCCAGCATGGGATGGATTGCCATTCGAGGCATGACCTGGTTCTTATTCGGACAGTTCGGTATACCGCCGCTTTTAGCTGTTATCGCTCGGCGACCAGTAGGCCAGGCTGGAGAGGAACAGAGACGATTCGCATCCGACATCACAGAGACTCCGCAATGGTGGAGAAAACCGATTCAAGAGTTTAAAAATGAGATCGAATGGCTGCATAATAAGTTTAATGAACTTCTGGAATTCCTAACTCTACCCATCCTTCAGGTTCTGGCGGTTATCTTGAACTTCTTCATGATCTTATTGACCGCGCGGCCGATCTTCAACCTTCCATTTAAAGAGTTAAAGGATGTGATGGACACTCGGGAAATCCTCATATCAAGAAGTGTAGCGCCAAATAAAGGAGTTCAACCTTGAATCTCAAATATAAAAACCTCTTCATATGGCTGATCGGCGTCGCACTCTTCTTAATAATCGCCACGGCGTGCACTCCGCCAACCAGCCAAAGGATATCTCGATTGGTCATGTTCGTCGGTGTGGATGTGAGCGGATCCTTCCAGAAATCAGGTTATTACAATGATGCTCTGACCTTTCTCTCTCACTATCTTTACGGTCACCTCAACAGACTGGGTGAGCTGGCTGGCTTGCGGGCACTATTCGTGGGCTCCATCGGAGGCCATGGCACGGACGAGCCGAAGGCTTTCCATCCTATCCATGATCTCGAGGGTAAAGATGTGAGACAGATTGAGGCGGCTCTACGAGAGTGGTTCCCACCAAGAGACATAATAACAGACTTTAACGCCTTTTTCACTGAGGTCGCTGCCCAGACCAAGGATAGGAACCTTACCCTCGCGCCGATTTGTATCATGATTATTACAGACGGTGTTCCGGCCACAGGAATCCGTGAGGATAAAACCACTTATGAACAGATTGATCTGGATCCCCTGGAATATCTTTCTAGACGGGTCACCGTCCGACTCACCTACCTGGACCCAATAGTCGCCAAGCGCTGGCGAGATAATGTTCCTGCGCGGCGGGTAAGAGTATGGACAGTTCCCGCAGAAGTCATGGAGGGTTGGAAAGAACAGATGGAGCCTGGAGTTGAACTGGCTAAACAGGACAAGTTTTGGAAGTGGGTTAAGGACAACGTCGATTTCCGAGTGCGTGCCAGAAGATTCTGAAAAAGCCTACAGCTTATTAACAAAACTTAACACATCAAAACAGCCTATTTTTTATCTTCATCAAAATCCAATGTTCAGCTATTTCTTTTTTATTCCTGGCACATTTTTAATAATTTTTTCTAAGTTATCTATATATTCCACAAAAGCATTGTGGCCCTTTCCAGTCAATTGACAGAGGGTCTTGGGCTTTTTCTTGACGAATTTTTTCTTGATTTTGATGTATTTTTCCTGTTCTAAGATGCTTAAATGAGTGCTGAGGTTCCCATCAGAAAGTTTTAAGCGCTCTTTTAAATAATTAAACTCTACATCCTCCATAACCATCAAGATAGACATTATTCCTAACCGCGCTTTCTGGTGAAAAACTCTATTGAGTTTGATTGAGATATGTTCTTCCGCCATTTATTTTTTATCCCTTTTTAGAAGAGCTTGATTCCTGTTGTGAGCAAAGAGGAGCGATCTCAACCATTTTTTCGTCTTTTTTTTTATATCTGTTCTTTCCATTTGAGATTAGAAATCAGTCCTGTAACAATTAATCCGACTCCGAAAAGCAGACCTAAGGCTAAATCTGCATACTCTAAGAAAAAGATCGCTGTGAGTACTGTCCCAACAAATCCTATAGTCCCCATAATGAGAATTTCTTTGGTAAACAGAAAGCCAATAATGAGAAAACCAGTAGAGATAACAAGCATTATGAAAATTGGAATATACTTGCTATGTAGATCGGGAAGATAAATACAAAGAGCTGTGATGGTATACGCCAGAACTATTAATGGTATCCAGAAGAGAAAAAATCCTCGTATAAAATATCCTCTTATTTTTTGTGATTGTGTTTTTAACCTACTTTTTACAACTAAAAACGTTGCTAAAGAGCCTATTATGGCTAGAATTGTCCAGTATAAGACTCTTGAAAGACCAAAAATGCTTAATAATTTTTGGCCTGCAAATCCTACAAGGCAAAATATGCCCCAGATAATAGAGATCCAGCCTCCCCGAGATAAGCTCATTTCCTTGTTTGTCTGAGTTACGATATCCTTAATTAATCCGATATTCTCCAGAGCCTGGCGTTTTTCATCTTCTATCATTTTTACCTCCTTATGCGGTACTTATTAATCATTTTATTTCAAAGTACTTTATTTTTCAAAGTTAAAATAATAAAAACTCCGTTGCTTGTCAAGCTTTTTTTATATTTTTTTAAGGATATAGGAATCGTGCTATTGACTTAGAAGAAACACTCGTCTTCGCATTAAAAGTCAGCAATATATCCTGGACGAAAGAACATAGCGGTTTTTTTTGTGCTTTTCTGCTCTGCTTTAAAAACCATCAGAATAGCCAAGACGCAAGACTTAGCTTTTTATTGAAAAATTAGTGATCCGTTTTCCTTAGAGGTTTGGTGGCTCAAATCCCTGCTATAAAATTATTCAAAATTTTGTATTTCAGTGCCGTTTATCATCAATTGTTGTCTGTTATTCCGCTTTTTTTATTTTCATTCGGAAGATATTCGCCTTTCTTTTATAAAACCCAACAAAAAAGATTGGAATTGCGAAAATAAAGAACAGCATAAATGAGGTGATTATCGGACTAAAGTGAAGCATAGAATAGCTAATAGCCACAAGAGGTATAAGGTTTAGCCGAGAAGCGGCCCTTAATAATCTATGTTCTTTGATTAAATCTGCCGCAAAAGGTGAATTCTTGTAATAGAAGTCAACAAGTGCCCGGCCGAGCTTACTGGGCATAAGGTATATGTCCCTGAAATCTCGAATAATCTTCACATATGGATGCGAGGGGGAACAATAGACCGCTGTTGCCATGAAGCATAAGGGATTCTTTCCTATGGTGCCATCATCAGAAGTTCCAGTATGAAAATTAGCTACTATATTTTTATCCGAATCTATAGTGATGCTAAGCGGATTGTCATTTTCATGGTCCTGGGGAACATCTCCTGACTATTGTTCAAAAATGTATCCTTTATTGGCTGTGGCTGTAAGCGACACTTTATCGCCACTATCGTATGAAGTCTTATCAGGATCCTTGCGAACAGTTCCTCCGCCTGAAGGACTTATTGATACTAATAAAGTGAAAGTCTGTTGATTGTTATATAATTCTTTGACCTCTTGAACACTTAGTGGTTTGTTATATACTCTTATATCGTCTATGGTGCCATCAAAAAATACAGTATTTCCTTGCCAGTATCCTCTGCCTATCCACAAAGTTTCGTGTTTAATGACATCAGCAAAGAATTGAGAATACGAAGAATTTCCAAAATTATAATTCCTGTTTATTAATTCCTGTCCATCGAGATATCCGGTGTTATAGTTTTCGCCGACTACTGCCACAAAATGGTGCCACTCACGTTCAGTTATATCTTCCGATGAATCAAAACAACAAGATGGAAATGTGCACCCCTCTGCAAATATGGTGAAATAAATCCTTTTTGACTCTGGATGAATAGGACTATGGCCGACTTCGATGATGAGCCCTTGATTTGCTGCATCAGGTATGTTTAGACATGGATCATATGCTCCATAATAAAATATGGGCATAATTCCATAATCAGTAGGTATGCTATCGCATTTGAACCAGATTGATATTGATCCTTCACCAAGAGATGTGAGATGTGAAGGTGGAAGAGAAAAATAATCGGGTATTTGCACATAATCATCTTCACCATCAAAATCAAGAGCGCCATTAACTGCTCCTTTTGTCCATGAAGCACCATAAACAGTTCCACTTTTATCATAACTCGAAAAATCGCCGATAATATTTCCATTCCCTTCATCAAACGTCCAATTAGCCAATAAACCATCTGACACGCCTCTTGACTGAGTACTTTCAGGGGACAATTGCTTGGACTTTGCATTAAAGCCAAAAATACTGTCTCCGCTTATTAATGAAAACGCCAGGATTGCTGACAACGCCAGGATTCTAGCTGCGAGCATTAAATTTTCTCTCTGTTTTTTCAATATCTCCATAGGATAATTCTCCTGATATTTTGATATTGTTAATTAGTCAATACACTGCCGTGATTGATTCTAATTGTTATCTTCTTATTTAATTACAGGTTGGCTTTATAAATCAAATGTCTTCATTAAGGACAAGTGCGGGCTTGATAAATCAAGCCCCTACAATATAGATATGGATTTGATGAATCAAGTCCTTACAATATAGAGATATATTTAATAAATCAAGTCCAGGCAGTTTGGACGCTGGTCCGATAAATCAAGCCCCTTCAATTTGGTTACCTACCGGACAAATCCTTTTGTACAAGCACCAGACACAGAGCCTGGAAGCATTCGCCGGAAATTTTTTAGCTGCATCAATGGCCTTGATGTTTGCTAAGACGTCTTGTCTTAGATGCTCAAGCTGCTCCTCTGTTCTGTAAGAATCCATCTCCTTGTCAAATGCTAAAAAATGCCAGACCAAACGGACATCCCTGCAGTCTTCAAACTCCTGTCTAACCCATATAGAGTACATAGCAAGTTGACGGTCTTCATCCAGAGATTTTTGTGCCGGCAACTCTGTATTGGTCTTGTAATCATGGATTTCATACAGACCATCGCCCGCATCCATCAACCTGTCAATTCTGATAAAATAACTATATTGACCTACTTTATCCAAGGTTAAATAGTCCGTTATTTCTAGGTCAACAACCTTCCCTTCTCTGAACGGCTTATATCTTTTATAATAATCTTTAAGATACTGTTCCCCCATCTTGCGATAATCTTCCTGAGAAAATTCCTCTCCTACGATTACGATTGCGTCCGTCAAATTCCTTTCCCATTCTCTGTTAAAAAAGGATAACAATTCTTTCTTCGACATCGGCTTTCCATACTCTAGATCTCTGTACAGCTTCTCCAGTGCTTCGTGCACCCTTGTTCCCAGATAGGTTTCTGCTGTTTCTTCCTCAGGAATTATCTCATCAACATAGGCGTATTTATACCTCAAAGGACACGTTTCGTAGGAGAGTATTCTCGAATGGCTAAAAACAGGCATTTAAATTAGGATAATCTTTTTGCTCGAGGAAAATTCTTGTTTTCTCTTCGATAGGATTTTTTTCTGTATAAGTGAGGATTTGGCGAATTAAATCCCGGCAAAAAAGCTTAATTAAACAGCGAAAAATTTATCTCTTTATTCCTTCATCTTAAAAAAAGAATCTTCCATACCTGTATTGAATTTCACATCCGTAATAGTGACTTTCATAAATTCCTCGCCCTCAATAAAGGAAACCATAGAGTGAGCGATTATCATCCCATCAACTTTCTTGTAGTCAGAAGTGAACTGTTCAGCTTCGACCTCATATCCCATTGAACCCATTGTTTTGACTTTTGCTTTATAAGTGAGATAAGTTTCAGCATCAACATAAAGAGTCGCTTTAAATCCATCAGGGTAGGTTTCTTCTATGACAAAATAGTCTTTGTCTTCAATTTTTTCCTTCCCTTTGTAACTAAAAGAAAAGCCATATTTCTCTGGATAGAGCCAAGAAACGATAGGGAAAGACTCTCTCTTCATTTCTGCTGCTTGCTGTTCTTCCATTTCCTCAACGCTCCCAGTTTGAGGATTGACCCCCCACGCTGTCTCTCCATCGTAAGCTTGGATAATAATCATACCCATTATTTCAATATCTCTGCGGGTTTTGTCTGGTTCTTTCTTGTACACAGTAAGTAAACCACTTAAACCTTGTTGAACCATCTCCAGGGTACCAGATAGGGTCATGTCTTTAATGCTCTCAAATACTTTTTTTCCGCCCTGAGCTTCGATCATCTTTTTTATAATTTCTTCAGCGGTCTGACCAGACCCAGGAGAAATCACCAGAGCTACGAGAAAAAAGCTCAGAAGAAAAATTGAATAAACTTTTTTCATTAAAATATCCTCCTATTTGTCAAGATGTTATAATTCAATATACCATTTTATACTATTTTTTACGATGTAGTTATAAAAAAGTTTTTAAGTTTTATAATTCGAATTTAGTTTTCTTCTTCTTAAAAAGGGCTAGATTTTTTAACTGATGCGGAGATATCCAAATAATTGAGATCATAAGAATTTACTTTCTCCTTATTTTTCCCTGTTCAATAGGAATAAGATAGGTTAAGTGAAGCGAAGACTTGCTCTCTTGTTTCGGTTTTGAACCTTTTTGTCCAGAAAACATAGGCATAGCTGAAATTGAAGCGACCGGCTCTTATGCCAATCCCTAGTGAAATATCCATAGTAAATGGTCTTTTATCCACCCTGTGGCTATCTTGGAATGTATTTCCGTCAAGAAAAATATTCCGTAAGAGGGCCGTCCCGTCTGCTGAGGCAAAGAAATGAACTCCAAACCTTCCGCTGCGCCGAAAGCTCACGCTGCTGTCGCCTCCGGGACGGATAATTTTGGTCCCGAAATCTCCTGGTAAATTCCAGCCAAACCTCATCTGTATTCCAGTGCTGGCGTAAATATAGACATTTCCCAACCCGCCTCCAAGGTGAGGAATTAAGTCAAACCCAAAACCTTTTTCTGACTGTGGCTGGATTAATTTCCATTTGCGCTCATAAACTGCTTCCAGGGCAAGCTCGTCGTTGAGTTGATTATGCCATCCTTCCGGCCGAGTCGCATTCGTCAGCCTATGAATAAATTTTTGCATTTGCTCAGCGTAAGAATGAGGGCCAATGATCCCGAGATTGATTTCCAAAGTATCCATGCGGCGACTGCTTATGCTGTGGATACCAAATGCAAGGAAGAGAATTCCAGCATAAGGGCGATCCTCCTGGATAAGATTGTCAAGACTTATATCATTAGGTGTATAAATGCTCTGTCCGATAGCTAGTGAAACGGAATGTTGAAACCCAGGCTTGTTCACAAAAGGCAGCCACTTCAATAAAGGATTTTCTCTGTAGTTCTTCAAGCTTCTGGACATCCACCCCAGCTTCCAGCCTCCAGTAAAGCAGCGGTCTGTACCGAAGAAGGTGTCGTTTTCAAAATAGAAGCTGAATGTTCCTGAATCTTCTGTTTTTTCTGCTTGCGCCAACGATTGAATGGGCAATAACCCAAGAAGAAATAATATGATGATAGCTTTGTATCTCATTTCGTAAGGCCTGTGTTTCATTTCATAAATTTCTACTTTTATAAGATTTATTTGATTTCTTCAAGGTATATATCTGTATATTACTATTTATCAGTGTCTAAAAGAAACTAAGGCAACTAAAAGACGACGAAAAGCGTGGTTCTATTTAGCTTTTTTCGGTTCCTATAACATTAATGCAGAGAGAAATGGGGCCTGGCCCCATTTATTGCGCTCCATTTATTGCCCTCATCTATGGTTATGCTTTATTTGCCTTGCTATAGATCCGGGAAAATTTTCTTAAGAATGGATAAAGATTCAGGAAAGAGTTCATTGAGAGTAACGTATCTCCACTCAGCATACTGAATCTGCCATCTGTCATTTCTTTTTATTAGTTTAATCTTCAAGCGGTAATTTTCGGTTGAATATCTTATTAATTTGCGAAAAACCTTAGCCGCCCCGGAGGAAAAGGCCACTTCAGTCTGAATAGACGCCTCCAAGGAGCGAATTTTTTCAATCCGTGTGCTTAACATATTGATGGCAATTCCTCTATATCTTTTATAGTATTCATTAATCATATCCTGCGTTTCCTTTTTTCCTCTGCCCTCAAAATCGCGATAGTCATCCGCAAGATTGATCATTATATTTGACATATCCTTTTTTTCAGCATATTTTCCGACATCTTCCATCATTTCCAGAATCAACTCTTCATCCGTTTTTTCCTGACAAGACGTCAAAAAGAAAACAAGGAAAAAAATTAAAGAAAAGATTAGACCATTCTGGAAATGATTTTTCATCTGATTTTTAGTATGGAAAAGCTATTTCTGGGTAGATTCGAAATAGTCTCTTATTTCAGGTTTCATGAGGTAGACAATAATAAGTATTCCAATGATGGTACCAATAGGAATCCATAGCAAGCTAAGAGCAGCGTGAACAAGGCTTAAAATTCGCCCCCACTCCTTTCCGCCTAAGAGCCCTATGCCACCTGCTATAGCAATAATTAAATAGAACATAAGCACCAGCACCGCAATGCTCAGCCCAACTATTCCACCCGCCGAGCCTATGCCGCCCAAGCTGGCGACTTCAGGGAAGGCGAAAACAGAGATGGAAATAATGCCGATAAACGCCCCAAATGCACTCATAAATTCCCAAACAGCTATGAGTATGAGTAGGTCAGGTCTTCTCATTTTCATTACCTCCTCAGACCTTACTGTAGCGTATTCTAACTTTACTTTAAGACAGAGTCAATATGCTATACCTTTCTTCCGTCCTTTTTTGCTTTCCCAATAAAGAATATCTTCTAACTTTTAGATTGAATGACTGAATATATGCTTCACTTATGCCTGGACAACCACTTCATATCCCTCACGAATAGGTGGTTTTGTCATGATATTCATGACTTTAACCAGTTGTTCTTGGTAGTAGTGACTTTTTTCATTGTCGAGAGCATCCTCTTCACAATCCCACATGGTTATGGAAACGAGTTTACCCGTTTTGCGATCAACCATGAAATAAGCTCCACAATAGCCCTTCTGTTGTTTGGCTGCTGGAACGATGCTTTCCTCGTAGATCTTTATAAATCTATCTATCCATTCGAGCTTAGTCTCAGCTGTTGTCATGCGTGCAAACATGGCTAATCCCTCCTTATTATTGGCTTTGCAATGAAGCTAATAGTTTTCTGGCGTCTTCGACTTCAGGAATAACAGGACCAGTTTCTTTCTCCAGCTCAATGAATTTCTTGTAATTTTCTATGATTAAGAACTCTGTTCCTTTCTATTCAAGGATATTGTCTAGCGTGTAAAAGCTCTCAGTAACACTTTAACCTGCTTTTTGGTATTTCTACTCGAGAGCCATCTCAAGGGCATTTAACACTTTGCTGTAGCCTGCCTCAAAACGTACCCGGAAAGGTTCGAGTGAAGCTTCCAGAACATCCGGTAGGCCGTCCTGCCATGGCAGTCGGAAACGGTCAGCTTCCATGGCTGCAATCTCGGCTTCCAGCCTCTCCCGCCATGGATCCCTTATGGGGCTGATATCAATACCTGTCAACTTTGCAAACTGATTATGCATCATGGGCAGAATCTGACGGTGCAATTTCCTAAGCACATCATCCTTGCGCTCTTCAAGATTTTCGCTTCGTCTTCTTCTCCTGATTACGCTTCTATCCTCTTCATCCTCAACCATAAGGTTATATTCGAGGCCGTCTGCGGGCGATTTACCTAGCCAGGAATAGTACGACACAACATAAATAAAGTAGTACTCCCCTAGCCCCATTTCACCATCAAGAAGCGCCTGATTGCGCCTTGTATAGAACTCTGCAATAAGGGGGATTATTTCTAAACCAGTCTTTATCTTTGTCAAAACACCTGGGGAAGGTTCTTCTCTGAATTGGCTTTTGTCTTCTTCATCAGAGAGAATATTGATGGAACTTTCTAACGCCTCTTTAACTGACTCCATGGAGTTCCGCACAGACAAAAACACCTCGAGCCGTTCTGCATTGATGGCTCCACCAGGATCAGGGCAGAAATCTTTTATTTCTCCGTAACGTTCCGTCAAGGTATCGGTGATGGCTTCTGTTTCCTCAAATCCCTCTACTATGTTTTTGACAAAGAAATAACCACCAACACCAGCAAAGACTAGCAACAGAATCACCACGCCGCAGCCGATGCCGCAGCCTATAAGCCACTTCGAAGCAGTGCTGGATTTATTGGAAGTCACAGCTTGAGTTTGCAATTATTTCCTCCATCTTTTCTTTATTTTAATAAACTCGTCAACTTTTTTCATTCCCTTTATTATAAAATACGAAAAAAAACACTTCCGGTTTTAAATATTCAGGATTGCTGTACAAAGGTTAAGGGGACAAGATTGGCATGACTTTGATCCATATCATGAATACTGATAATGCTAATGAACAGGTAAATATCTTTTGGGGAACTTCGCTACAACAGTGTACTTTGGATCAACCACGTTACCGATGCGAGTCACACCTACTTGAGAAATCAATTGCAGTGCATCCCACCTTTCAAATCCATAATCTTCCACTAGCCAGTTGATCAATTCTACCTGTGCTGACCTGAAAGCATCGATTACTGGCCTTGTGCTGCCTGCGACCATTATGTATTCGTCATC
>JABAOC010000156.1_pt2 | contig 92849 bp, 92 predicted proteins | sample 7062161 | NCBI WGS metagenome assembly JABAOC01 (sample SAMN14538625, study PRJNA623070) | marine sediment metagenome | biome: marine biome [ENVO:00000428]; feature: marine pelagic biome [ENVO:01000023]; material: deep marine sediment [ENVO:00002113] | place: India: Gulf of Khambhat ... | reverse complement strand
GCTGAACCTGAGGCTGAACCTGAGGCTGAAAATACAGAAGCTGAGGGCGAGAAGGCAGACGTCGCTGAAGTAACATCTGACTGCGCTCATTTCCTTGGTTATCTGAGCGAAAAAGCCTCAAGTGATAGTATTTCGGACGAGTGCATAATGTGCAAGGATATCGTTACATGCATGCTTAAGAAAATGAAGACTTAAGTCAGCTTCTCCTTAAATGCTCTCTACTCTTTTTTTCAATGTCTAATATTGGACCATTTTTTGAAATCATAACACTTGCAATATGCTTCATTTAGATGGTATCAATAAGGCAAGTTTCCCAAAATTAAAAAAACTATAAAATAGGAAGATTTTAGGTGTGATGTTGGATAATTATTGATGTTTTCAGCTACGTTTTTTCTTCTACGGCTTCTTCTACCTCAGTTGTTATTTCTTCGATAGGTTTCGGTGGGGGTGTAGTAGCCATTGTCCAGCCAATCCAAGCGCCTATAAACATTATTGCTACGAAAGCCACGAAGACTGGTAATGCAATTATCCAGAATTTTATGGCGTCTATACCTACTGATAGTCCGATAGATCCGAGTACATCACTAGACCATTGTGGCAAGAATAGTAGGATTATGTAGCCTATGGCAACAAGCAGACACACAATGAATATAGCTCCACCTATTGCTTGATCTTTACTCATTTATGTTTCACCATTTAATATGCCATGTTATTATCTCAAGCCATTTAAAGTTTACCGTACTTGCTGATATACTCCATGTTATGAAGTTCCCATTTCCCATGCTGCTAGATACTTTTTCTGTTCAACTGTAAGCTCGTCGATTTTTACTCCCATACACTCAAGTTTCAGTTCAGCAACAGTTTCATCTATGTCTGCGGGAACTGTGTAAACCTTTGGCGGTAGCTTAGCAGTTTTAGTTAGATATTCTGCGCATAATGCCTGATTTGCGAAGGACATATCCATGACTTCTGATGGGTGGCCTTCCGCTGCTGATAGATTAACAAGCCTTCCTTCAGCTAAAAGGTGAATTTTTCTTCCGTCTTTCAAAGTATACTCTTCCAAGTTTGGTCTAATTGTTCTTTTCGCCTTTGATAGTTCTTCTAAATCTTTTATGCTTATTTCCACGTTGAAGTGGCCGCTGTTTGCAATTATGGCACCGTCTTTCATTTTCTGCATGTGTTCTTTTCGTATGACGTTGATATCGCCTGTGGCTGTTACGAATATGTCTCCTATGGATGCTGCTTCAGTCATCGGCATAACGCGGAAACCATTCATTGCCGCTTCCAAAGCTTTCAACGGTTTGACTTCAGTAACTATGACTTTTGCTCCCATTCCTTTTGCGCGCATGGCTATGCCTCTTGAGCACCAGCCGTATCCGCCAACCACAAAAGTTTTGCCTGCTATAAGCGTGTTTGTGGCTCTTATGACGCCATCTATGGTGCTTTGCCCTGTTCCGTAACGATTGTCAAACAAGTATTTCGTGTAAGCATCGTTCACAGCGATAATAGGGTACTTAAGGTTTCCCGCATTCTCCATTGCTCGGAGTCGAATTACACCTGTAGTTGTTTCTTCTGTTCCACCCTTTACATTAGGCAAATCTTTTATGCGTTTGCTGTGCAGAGTACCAACCAGGTCTGCGCCGTCGTCAAGCGTTATGATTGGCTTGTAATCCAAAACTTTGTCAATACAATTGTAGTATTCTTCAGTTGTCTGTCCTCGCTGCGCAAAAACGTGAACGCCATTTTCAGCCAGCGCAGCGGCTACATCATCCTGTGTAGAAAGTGGGTTGGAACCGCATAACGCTACTTGAGCGCCTCCCGCCATCAAAGTCCCAACCAAAACCGCGGTTTCCTTGGTTACGTGAAGGCATGCCCCCAACATCAACCCTCTCAGAGGTTTTTCCTTCTTAAACCGGTTTTTTACTTGGTTCAACACGGGCATATGGGCTGAGCTCCACTCAATTTGTAAATAACCTTGCGACGCTAGTGTCTTGTCTTTAACTTGAAATTCTTCCATTTACCTAACCTTCTTTTAGGAAAGAATCTTAACTGACTATTTAGCTTTGCTTCTAATTCTAAACTAAGACGTTTGCCAAAAATTACCGCATATTATTGCTGAAAAGATTTAATTGTTTTATCTGAATTTAATTGTGTTAGAGGTGTGAGATTGAGGGAACTTTTCACCGAGTTTTTTAAAAAAAATTTAGGTCCCAAGACTTTGCTGATTACTTGTGGTCTTCCAGCAACTTGGAAAACAGAAACTTCCGCTGAGATTTCGAAAATCAAGGGATATCCAATTCTTCGGAGCGATTTGCTCCGGTTGGAGGTTCTAAAGGGTGAAGACGTGTTTGACGCGAAAGTTGCTGGAAATATGAGAAAACGATTGTCCGTTTATGATGAAATGTTCAGCCGGGCAGACGCCCTCGCAAGAAAAGGTAAAGGCCTAGTTTTGGATGCTACTTTTGTAACTCAAGAACTTCGGCGGCGCGCGGCTAAGATTGCTGCTAAGCACGGGGCGACTTTTGTTATACTTCAAACTAGCTGTCCTCAAGAAGTGTCGGTTACGCGGCTCCAGAGAAGAACTAAGGAGAAGTATGAGTCAAACGCCTTGACTGTAGATGCGTATCTTGCAAACAAGCGCAAGTTTGAACCCGTTGACTTGGATGACTTAAAGACGCTTTTTCCACAGCTAAAGGTAGTACACTTGATTGTTGACACATGCCAAGACTCTCCAGAAGACTGGTACATAATAGGTATGGAAAAAAGATAACAGGCATTTCAATGATAATAGATTTGCATATTCACTCTAAAAGTTCTGATGGCGTTTTAAAGGCTGAAGAAATAGTTAAGGAAGCCAAAATCCGAAGAATTGGGTTTATGTCGATCACCGATCATGATTCAATCGACTCCCAACAAATAGCAATTGATTCAGCTGGAAAAGCTGGAATCCGATATCTTTCTGGCGTTGAATTGAACGTAAATTTCTTGCACCCAAAGAATAATCAGGACAAATCCATATCGCTAGATTTTTTAGGTTATCAATTTGACGTGAAGAACAAAGTGTTAGCTTACAAACTTCGCCAAATGTCGAAATACCGAGAGGAAAGAGCCTCCAAGATTCTGCGCAATCTCAATGCAGAATTCGAAAAAGAAGAAATCCAGAAACTTGCCAATCGCGATTTTGAGCAGATTAAAGCTTCAGTTGATGGTGTCTTCGGAAGACCTCACATCGCAGACTATTTGATTATGAAAGGAATTGTCCGAACTAGAAAGGAAGCTTTTGATAAGTATCTTATACAGTGTAACGTTCCGAAGTACCCTCTTTACCTCGAAGAAGCGACTAGACTAGTTAGAAATGCTGGAGGAAAAATTGTTTTGGCTCATCCAAACGACCCTCATGGGACTTCACTTGTAGCGATTACAAAATCGTTGGCTGAGCAGACAGCTATAATTAAAGAATCACTGCTAAATTACATCGATGGTATAGAATGTTGGCACATCAGAAACGACGCTCAAACAACAAGTCATTACGTGAGGTTTGCAAAAGAACATGGCTTAATTATGACGGGAGGAAGCGACTGCCACCAAAAGCCAACATTCATGGGTACAGTAAAAATCCCAAAATATGTAGTTGATCAGTTTCTGTCATAGCAAACTTTCCCTCAGTTAAAGAAAGTTTGCATAATTGGCAGCCAGTTTGAAGTATGCTTTTGCTTCTCTTTCTGCTAGCTCCTTTTCCTTTTTGCCGATGTGGGGGTCTTTCAGTTTGAAGCCAATGACTTTTCCTCTAACGTAAGCTCGGTAACACTTGTAGAATGGTAGAAGTTTCATCAATTCTTGATCTCCAGAATACTTGATATATTTCTTCACGAAAAAAGTAGACAGATCTGGGCGTTCTCTGAAGTCTAAGTCCATGGCTAGAAAGCCAACGTCAGCTGCAATATCGGAATAACTAATTCTATCATTGAATTCTATCGCGTCAAAAATGTAAATTCGATCTGTGACAAAGATATTACCTGAATGCATATCTCCGTGGCAGTCTCTAACTTTGCCTTCCTCCATTCTCTTCTCAAAAATAGACCTGTTTTGCCTCATAAAATTTTCAACTCTTTCACGGATAAAATCGAAGGTTCTCTTAACTATTGTTTTGCCGATGAACTCTCCCGTCTGATCGAAATTCTCTTTCCAATTTATTCCCACTATTGGATCGATTTGAAATTCACTAATCTTTCTACTAGTTTCGATTTTTGAATGAAATTCTGCGATGATCTTGGCTATTATGTCAACAAGCCCCTCCTCTACTAGGTTCTTTTCAAGGAGTCTGCTCATCATATTCTCCTGAGGCATTCTTTTCATCTTGACGGCATATTCAATTGTTTTCCCTTTGCCTTTTATCCTGATGGCATCGGATTTGTTTATGGGCACAACCTCTAAATACATGTCCCCGCACAGCCTTCTATTGAGTTCAAGTTCTCTTTCACAAAAGAAACGTCTCTTTTTAATCGTAGTGAAATCCAAAAATCCGAGGTTTACTGCCTTCTTTACCTTATAGGCAAATTTTCTGGTTAGAAAGATGAAGGATATGTGAGTCTGGATAAAATCAATACTGATCGGACCTTCGTCGTATGCTTCAGGCTTCATCAAGGCTTCTACAACTTGCTTTTGATCTATCATGCGGCTGATCCTTCAAGTTTTATATTCAGTTCTGTTTTGAACAAATCTTCAGCGATTAATATAGAAGTATCTGCGCATAAGCTTCGACCAACGTTTAGGTGGAGTTTATGACATATTACGATTTCGGAATGAAAAGATAAATACAGATTCACCTTCAGATACTTAGGTGTACTGATTGGAAATTGAGACACTTGATGATTTGAGAGCAATTCTAATGGAGACAGGCTACTCAAGTAAAGCAATAACTGAAATTGTAAAATGGTATAGCACCGAAACCACAGTTAGCTAGCAATATGAAAGAATATTGCTCCACTAACCCCTGACTTTATTCTCTTCTGCTTCATATAATCAGATGCAACGCTTTGAAGCGAAGCCTCCCATAATAAACGAGAATTAAATTGCGTTCAATCAAGCGAGGGTCAACACATTCCCTCTGTAAAAAGCGAAAATGCATTTTTCATAGCAAAAAAGATGTTGTGTGATGTTAGAAACGCGAATGAAGTTTCACTGTTTGTCGTATTTTTCGACTTCGTTATTCATTATCACTAACTCTATGCCCGCTTGTTTAAACAGTTCCATAGTGTTTGCATCAGTGTGGTAACGTTTTTCGCAGACAACCCGCTTGATACCAGCGTTTATTATCATCATCGCACAGGTTCTGCATGGTGTCATTTTGCAGAACAGCGTTGCCCCTTCAAGAGGGATGCCGAATCTAGCCGCTTGTATTATCGCGTTTTGTTCGGCGTGAAGCGTTCGCACACAGTGTTGGGTGATTTTGCCATTATAATGAATCATTTTTCGCATGTCATGACCCGCATCGTCACAGTGAGGCAATCCTGATGGAGCCCCAACATACCCAGTGGTCATAATTCTTTTATTTTTAACGATAACACAGCCGCATTTGCCGCGATCGCATGTTGCACGCCTTGCGATTGCTTCACAGAGGTCCAAGAAATACCTGTCCCAATCAGGTCTTTTTTCAGCCAATAATCTTCCTATCCTACCCAGCTTAAACATAGTTTACAAAACAAACTAATAAATCTAAACAAAGGCTACTTCAATGTCTTTTCTCTTCACTTTTGGTAAATGTGGATTTCTCTTCCTATTTTGTGTCTCTTTTCAGCGTCAACAAGCGAAGTCATCATAATTAGATTTTTAGGTGTAGCCACTTCGTCAGAGAAAATCTTTCTCTTGAAAGGACATACGCTTTCAAAGCCTATCTCCATAGCTTTCTTCTCAATTTCCATGGTAATAGGTTTACCTGAACGTGTCTTAATGAACGGTGATATTACTACCAACCGTCCACCTTTCTTCAAAACCTTGTAGGCTTCCTCCAAAAAACCACAAAATAGAGGTTCCAGTTTTTCCACAATTCTCATAGCGTACGATCTGGTCGGAACTTGGCGTAGTGCAGGGCCTAAATCAGGTTCTGTAGCAATGCAGTCAACTTGTTCCCCACCAATCTTCTGAGTTAGTTTATATACGTCTCCCCTAATGGCTCTGTACTCAGCGTTTTCTAACATATATTCTTTTTTTAGCCACTTCATATTTCGAACTGTCGCTTCAATGCACCACTTGTTCATGTCTACGCCAATCACTTTCGCCTTAGATAACAAGGCCTCTTGGAGAACTGTGCCAACACCGCAAAATGGATCCAACAAAGTTTTACCTTCTGCACAAGCACCCAAGTTTATTATGATTCTTGCAAGCCTTGGAGGAATGGCGAAAATCTTGCGCTGTATTGGTTTTTCCACGTCTCGTTTCTGAAACTCAAAAGGGTTATGCACCGCTACAGTAGTAGCGATAAACGTCTTCTCTCTGTCAACGCAGAACAATATCTCAGCCTTGTTTTCAACCAAGTTCTTCTTCAATACTTCGATATGGCTCAGCTGAGGCAGCCTTCTGCCTTTTGCAAAACCCATAAACTTCGATTTCTTACCATAACCCGCCAACTCAAGCTTTATGCTGCTTCCAATAAAACGTTGAATAGCCTTCGATATTGAACGTAACGGTTTGTCTGCGCAGTACACGCTAACTCCAAAGAGAGTCTTCTCGGATTTAGCCTTCACCATCTTTTCAGCCAAACCGCTGGCTTCAATTTTCCTGCGAATTCGCTCCTGTGCTTTTTTGTCTTTTTGAAGAAAAGCTCTCCTAACAACGTCCGTTGACAAATTAGCCACGCAAAAACCGATTTTTATGGTACCGCCTAAATCATTAATAGTTGAATTGGGAACTTTCTCCTCAGTGCTGACTACAAAAAACTCCTTTGAGAATGAATACACGACAAATTTGATTCCTCTAGTTTCCAGTAAAGAGGAAAGCTCCGCCAGCGACAAACGCCAATTCTTACCCGGTATAAACAGATTAAATTGCTTGCTCACACTTGCTTAAACTACTACTAACTATATAAGCAATTGATACCAAATGTTCAAAAAACCTCCCATATCTTCGCATAGAAAACTTGAAAAACATACAAAATTATATTGGCTATACTTGCAAATCGTTTAAATATTGCCCACCCTGTAATGCTAAAAAAGGGATGCTCTATGCATGCAAGAAATTATCGACCTGTCAGGGGTCAAGCTTATACTCGCAAAAAGTTTGCGAAGGGTTTTCCACCCCCGAAAATCGTCAAGTTCACAATGGGGGATATCAAAGGAACCTTTGAGATTGAAGCGAAACTTGTAGCATTAAAAAGAGCTCAGATCCGCCATAGCGCCTTGGAAGCAGCACGCATAGCCGCAAACCGTCTCCTAGTCGATAAATTGACTAACGATTATCTTATGCAGATTCGTCCATACCCACATATTATCTTAAGAGAAAACAAGATGATTTTTGGGGCTCATGCTGATAGGCTTCAGCAGGGTATGCGCAGGTCTTTTGGAAAAGCCATAGGTACAGCAGCCCGAGTGGAACCCGAACAGACAATTATAGCTGTTAAAGTTAAAGCTGCTGCGATTGACACAGCAAAAGAATCCCTGAAAAGAGGAAGCGCAAAGCTACCTATCCCCTGCAAAATAACCATCGATAAAATAAAGTCTCCCGACGCAACAAACAGGACGGAGATGGGAAAAGCTTGAAAGCTAAACCCAAATCCGACGTTTTATGGTTTGAAAGCCTGAGAAGCACAGACGTTCCCATTGTTGGCGGCAAGAATGTAAACCTTGGAGAAATGATTCACGCCGGAATATCCGTATCTCCAGAATTCGCCGTTGCAGCTCGCGCCTATGAAAAACACAGAAAAGAAACAGGAATTATCAAGAAAATCGACAAAATAAGCGCGCGCTGTTCATATGTCAATGAATAGTATGGGGCATGAAATTGGTTTCTGAGAATTTAATCGTCAATATCGAGGAAAAAATTGCTGCTGAAGGTCGATTTACTGGCGGAAAGGGCTCTAGTTTAGCTAAGCTGTTCCACATACTGGGAAAAGATAATGTTCCATATGCTTTAATGGTCACCACAGAATTTGCGAAGATGTTGCTCAAGGACCCGAATATTATAGATTCAGTAAAAGAATTAGATGCTATATTGGCTAAAGCCGATGAGGATGAAGCTAAAAAAGTTGCGAAAAAAATAAGAAACGACATAGAAAACATAAAGACGCACCCCCAACTCATTGCGTTGTTGGAGAAAAAAATTGAAATGCTAAAAAAACGAGTTGGACGGGATAGGGTTGCCGTCAGAAGCTCTGGAATTACCGAGGACATGGCTACTGCCGCTTTTGCTGGGCAATTTGAAACCTATCTAAATGTTCCCTTAGACTCTTCTAATGTTATTAAGTATGTTTTGAAGTGTATTGCCTCTGCCTTTGGCTGGAGGGTTATAGACTACCGGCAGGAGCTACGAAAGAAAAGGATTCTTGACATGTCAGAGGCTGAACTGCTTAAGCAAGGTTTAATCTCTGTTGTCATTCAAACCATGGTTGATTCAGAAAAGGCCGGTGTGGCTTTCTCCATAGACCCTGACACTGGAAACCGTAATGTCGGTGTAATTCAGGCAGTTTATGGCTTAGGAGAAATGATAGTACAAGGAAAAGAGAGTGCATCTCGGACCGCTTTTGTTAAAGAACCTGAAGTCAAAGTTCTCGGGACCATTCCACCCAAAGATCCTCAAAGAGAAATGCTAATTTACGACAAGAAAACTAAGAGGAACCGTGATGTTCCTGTTGGTGTGCGTGATCCACAGGTTCTTACTCTTGATGAAGCAACCCAGGTTGCCAATCATGTTACAGTTATAGAAAAACATTACAAAAAGCCAATGGACGTTGAATATGCCATCGAATACGGCAAAGTCTTCATAACGCAGGCGAGACCAGAAACTGTTCACGCCACCCGAACCGTATTGACTCTATTCAAGCTTAAAAAGGAACCAAAAAAGGATCCGCTCTACATTGGCATTCCGGTTGGAACAAAGATTGCTTCAGGGGTTGTTGCTAAATCAGCCACTCCTGAAGAAGCTACGAAGGATATTTCACGATTCAACAAGAAAGGCATAAAGCCAATGCTCCTCACCTCAATGACGACGCCTGATTGGGAAGTTGTTATGAGCCTGGAGAAAGTTTCTGCCCTAATTTGCGAAAGAGGGAGCCGGACATCTCATGCTGCTATAGTTTCCAGAGAAAGGGGAATTCCCTGTGCCGTTGGTGTTGTTGGTGTCCTTAGCCTGGAAGATGGGGATAAGATAACTCTCGACTGTTCAACTGGTGAAGCGAGAATATTCGCGGGTGAAATACCTTTTGAGGTGCAAGAGGTCGAGCTAAAGAAAATTCCAGAAACAATCACAAAAGTCATGGTGAACATCGGCAGTCCTGATGAGGCTTTACACGTCAGCCAATTGCCCTCTGAGGGTAGTTCTCTTGTTCGCATCGAATTCGTTGTAACAAGCACAGAATTACATCCAGTGTTTGCTTTGAGGGCCGATCTGCTTGGTCCTGAAAGATGGGCTGACGATATTAAGAAAAAATACACCCTGATCACATCTCTTACAGACGAATATATCAAAAGGCTAAAGACTGGTATAGCAATAATCGCTGGAGCATTCAAACCGCGCAAAATTATAGTCCGATTCTCAGATTTTAAAACAAACGAATATGCCTCTCTTCCAGGTGCTGTCTACTATGAAATCAACTGCAAGTGTGGCAAAAGCATGTCCCTAAAACCGCAGAAAAACTGTCCAATCTGCCATTCAACAGACATAGAACTTAACAAAATCGAGCTTGAATTCCAAGAAAACAATCCCATGATTGGCTTCAGAGGAGCTTCAAGATATATTAATGAGTTCTTCTCCGAGGCATATAAATTAGAACTTGAGGCTTTTACACAAGTACATGAGATAGGCTTGACAAACGCAGTTCCAATGATCCCCTTTATACGGACAACTATTGAAGCAGAAAAGGCAACTAAACTAATAAAAAATGCTTTCAAGAAAAAAGGCTTGAAGATACCTGAAATTGTTTTCATGGCTGAAGTTCCTAGCATATGTATAATTCCAAGAGTGTTCTCCAAATACTGTGACGGTTTCAGTATTGGAAGCAACGACCTAACTCAGTTAGTTCTTGGAATCGATCGTGATAGCGAAAAAATTGCCTGGCAATTCGATGAATCTAATCCTGCAGTGACAAAATCTATTGAAATGTTATGCGAAGGGGCCCATTCAATGAAACCAGAAAGAACTGTGGGAATATGTGGTCAAGCACCAAGTGATTTGGGAAAAGATTTCCTAAAGTTCTTGACTATGCATCTGGACTCAATTGGTGTAAATCCCGACAAAGTTGTTGAAACTTTGCTGTCGGTTAAAGAGATAGAAAAGGAATTAATCGAAGTTATTAAGAGAAAGAACAAAAATTACCTAAAAATAGCTAAAGAACTCGGAATAACAAAGGGAAACTCCAAGTACTTAATAAAGAAATTTGAATCAGCGGTTTCAATGCTAAATAAATCTGATTAGCGCTTTTAAATGATGTATCATGATTGTAAAGGTTCTGGTTGCTGAACCACACTTCATTGCTGATCTCTTGTTGTAAACTGTAGATGAGAATTATGTCTTTCGATCTTGAAGAGAGGAATCTGAAAAGAAAAATAAGGAAACTTAAGCCTAAAATCGTATTATTGCAGCTTCCTGAAGGACTAAAACCCGAGGCTCCTCAAATAGCCTCCCTCATTGAGGAAGCCGGGGCTACCACAATCGTCTCAGCCGATCCGTGCTACGGCGCTTGCGACCTACCAATTTCCGAAGCAAGGATTCTGGGGGCAGACCTAATAGTTCATTACGGACACACGCCCCTGACCATTCATACTGAAGTGCCAATTGTTTATATGGAAGCAAGGGCGAGAGTCAGCATTAAAGGAGCTTTAGCAGAAGCCTTGGCTTACCTTGAATCTTGGAGCAAAATTGGTTTGGTTACAACGGTTCAGCATATCCAGCACCTCGAAAAAGCAAAAAACATACTTCAAAATGCTGGAAAAACCGTTTTTGTGGGCGATGCGGATCCAGTTAAGTATCCTGGACAAGTGATCGGATGTGATTTTGACAACGCCCGATCCGTTTCGGAAAAGGTTGAGGTCTATGTTTTTATTGGCGGTGGAAGATTTCACGCTATTGGTGTAGCTTTGGCCACGGGAAAGCCAACGATAATTGCCGATCCTTACGAAAAAAGAGCATATTCTATCCAAGATGAAATTAAACTGATCATCAAGCAACGTTGGGCCAGTATATCTGAGGCAAAAGATGCAAGAAGCTTCGGGATCTTAATAGGTTTGAAGAGTAAGCAAATGAGACTTAAGGACGCTGTGACAATCAAAGAAAAACTTGAACAAAATGGACTAAAGGCTACGTTACTTGCCCTTAGAGAGATTACACCAAATAGTCTCATGCAGTTTTCCGGAATAGACGCGTTTGTAAATACCGCTTGTCCTCGGCTTTCCTTAGATGATGCAAAGAATTTCAGTAAACCTCTCTTGTCTCTTAACGAAACACTTGTTATGCTGGGGGAAATGAAATGGGAGGAACTGCCCATAAGAGGTTGGTTCGGAAACACGATCTAGAACGGGCATTAGCAGAGATTGAACCCCATCCACTGCCCAACGTTTACCTTGAGCAATACACTATACCGTCAAATGTGGCAGCAGAGACACTCTACCTTGCAGCGTATGTTTACGATGATATTTTCGAAAAAACTGTGTTGGAGTTAGGCTGTGGCACGGGGAGACTGGCAATAGGGGCTGCTCTGTTAGATGCAAAGGAAGTTTTTGGCGTCGACGTGGATGGTGTTGCTGTGAGAGCGGCGAAAAAAACTGCAGATATAATGAGTGTAAAAGAAAAGATCAATTGGATTGTGGCAGATATTGATGTTGTTAAGGGAAATTTTGACACTGTACTGCAAAATCCCCCTTTTGGCGTACAAAAGCGGACTGCCGACCGAAAGTTTTTGCAAAAAGCTTTAGAAGTGGGTAAAACAGTTTATTCGCTTCATAACCACCCGCGCAGAGATAAACAATTAATTAAAAGGCTTAAAGCGACCCGGGGAAATATGCTGCAGATTGCTCCGTGTCCGTTTATAAAAAAGTTTGTTGAGAGTCGCCGGGGTATTGTTAAGGCAGTATACGCCATGCTCATGACCATTCCGCACATGTTTGACTTCCACACTAAAAAGAAACATTCTTTTATTGTTGACCTGTACCTTATAAAGAAAAGTGGCTAATGCTTTTTTAGAGCTCACATAATCAAAAGGTTTATTGAGAAGCATAGAAATTTAGGATATACCCGTTCGGAGACCCTCTCTGCATCGTTTATATTTAGCAACAAAGGGAAACAGTATGAATCAGAAAACATCTGGACATAAAAGTGGTAATTTGGTGTTGCCTGGCGAACGCTTAGGTGTAATTGAAGAATTCATCCCAAATTCTGGAACTTACGTGAAAGATGGTGTAATATACTCCAAGGTTGTTGGTCGCGCATTAATGGATTTGCTGAGCAAGCGTGTTTCTGTTTATCCATTAATCACTGAGTCACCAGTTCCAAAAGTCTCATCTACAGTCGTAGGGCAAGTTGGCAACGCTCAATCTGACAATGTTCTAGTTAGAATTTTCAAAATAGGCAATAAGCGTGTTTCAGGTGTTTTCACTGGAATTCTTCATATTTCTGATGTCCAGGAGCGCTACGTCAAATCCATGAATGACATTTGCAAGCCTGGCGATATAATACGAACTAATGTCATAAGCAATAAGAATCAAGTTTTCCATCTTTCTACGAACGACAAAAGTCTAGGCGTCGTGTACGCTTTTTGTTCGCGCTGTTCAAATTTGTTGGAGCCAAAACGTCAACAGATGCAATGTCTGAAATGTGGTAACGTTGAAAAGCGTAAAACCGCTCTGGATTATGGAAAAGAGGAGATATGAACAAATTGAAGGTTAAAGTGTTGAAGAAAGAAGGCAACGAACTTAAAATAGAAATTGAAGGTGCAGGGCACGGTCTCTGCAACCTACTTCAGAAGAAGCTTTTGGAAGACGAGAAGGTGGACTTGGCTGGCTATGATATACCGCATCCTTTAGCGTCAAATCCAGTTATGTATGTTCGAATGAAAGGCAAAGCAAAACCTGAGATTGCATTGCTTAAAGCTGTGGAGAACGCTCGAGAAATGAACAAAGCCTTCAGCAAGGAACTGAAAAAAGCACTCAGATCTTAAAGTTCCTCTTCGTTTTAAAACAGCTTCCGTTCGTATGGTTATCTTATTATGTTTCAGAGCTAAAGCCTGCTAGACTTGAGAAAACGCGTTAAACTTATAACATATCTGCAAAATACTTAAAATTTAAACTGTTGGGAAAAATAGGTTTGAACCGAAAAAGTTTTCGCGTTATAAAACCCGAAATCCGTGTTCTAGGTATAGACGATTGCGCATTCAAGCCACATGTGAGAGGAAAAGTTCCAGTTATCGGCGTTGTTTTTAGAGGTGGCTTCTGGCTTGACGGAGTAATCCATACATGGATAGCTGTAGATGGTTTTGATGCCACAGAACAGATATCTTCCATGATAATCGGTTCATCTCACTATAAGCAATTGCGGGTGATAATGTTGAACGGCGTAACGTTCGCCGGCTTCAACATAGTAGATATTAAAGCACTCTATGCGGCGACAAAATTGCCTGTCATAACAGTGACGCGTGAAAAACCTGACTTTGCCGATATTCACAAAGCGCTCCAAAATCTGCCCAACAGTAAAGCGCGGTGGGAAGCAATTCTTAGAGCAGGAGAACCTGTTGAGGTCTCAACTAGAAGCGCTAAAGCGCAGGTCTATATGCAAACTGTTGGTGTAACAAAAGAGGACGCTCAAAAAATTTTGCGGTTGACTTCGACTCGAAGTAATATTCCAGAAGCTCTGCGTGTTGCGCATCTTATTGCGTCAGGGATAAGCGATGTAAAGCTTTAAAAATAGAAAAAGTTTAAAAGAGACCACGCAAAGGGAATCCAAAAAGTACATGGAGTAGTGGAATATGGAATTCTGTCCGAAATGCGGTTCACGTCTTGAATTCGAGAAACCTAAAACTGAAAAAACCGCTTCTTTAATGCTTGTCTGTCCGAAATGCGGATACAAGAAACAGGAATCAACTAAGAAAGTTGAAACCAAAATCGGCAAGGTGATCCAGCATAATCCCCAACAGTTTGTAGCTGTAATAGGTAAGAAAGAACAAAAACTCCGAACATTGCCTACCGTCCGAATTGAATGCCCGAAATGCGGAAACAACACTGCTTATGTATGGCAAGTGCAGACACGGAGTGCTGACGAGTCTTCGACACAGTTCCTGCGTTGCACAAAATGTAACTACACATTCAGAGAGTATAGCTAATTTTTTTATTATTATCATCGCATGTATCAAAGTTGCTAAACAAAGGTTTTCTTGAAAACATCTTTGTTTATTAACAATGATCTTAAGTGCCTAAAATCTTAATAACATCTCTGTGTAGCATTAAGCGAGGAAAAAGTGCATGTTTAAACTTAAAGTATCTGACGCTAAACTCTTGAGGGATATGGTTGCCGCCATATCTATTCTTGTAGATGAAGCAACATTCAAAATTGAGCCTGAAGGCTTGAAATTGCGGGCAATGGATCCGTCCCGTGTTGCTATGATTGATTTCGAATGGCCTAAAACAATTTTTGAAGAATATGTTTGTGAATTGCCTTCGAAAATGTGCATAAACATCAGTGAGTTGTTGCGGCTGCTCAAACGAGCAGGTAAAGATGAGGCAGTGGAGTTGGCTCTTGACGACAAGACTGGGCGTCTTCAGATCAAAATTACAGGCAAGTATAGCCGAAACTTCAACATGCCCACGCTTGAAGCCTCAGAAGAAGAAGTTCCGACGCCTAAAATAGCCTTTAACATAAAAGCTAAAATCACAACTCAAGGTTTGAGTCAGGTAATAGAAGATGCGCAGCTTGTAAGTGACCACGTACGAATAGAAGCGGATCCAGAGAAACTTCTTCTAAACGCTTCAGGGGATCTGATGGGCGCAACAATAACGCTTCAAAAAGAAAGCAATACCTTACTGGATATGGAGGTAAAAGAGAATTCGAAGGCTACTTTCAGCTTAAGTTACTTGTCTGAAATTATAAAAGCCGCGTCAGCAACATCTGAAATTGCCACCCTTGAATTTTCAACCGATATGCCTGTGAAAATAGACTTTCAACAAACAACCGCTGGGAAACTGATTTTCTTCCTTGCCCCAAGAATAGAAACAGAATAACAAAAATGTAGAATGCAAATGGAAACATTGGGCCCAACTCAAATATGTGCTTCTGAAAGAAAACAATAGCAACAACAATAGAAGAACAACTATAATTAATAGAAATTGGCATTGAATTCATCATTCAAATAGATAGGATAAAGCTATTTCCAAAATCGCAAATAAACCCCCTTCTCTAAAAACGCGCTTTAGGAAAAATAAAAAGCATTTGTTTCAAATGTTTTGAATAGCTTTTATATTCCTAGAAAAGAAGTATGAAATAATCATTGGGTGATATTATAACATACAAATTTTCCAAATTAACAATATCCGATTGTATCCACTATCCTTTCTTGCCAAGAGCTAGAAAATACGTTTCTGGTTTGGAATTAAATTTTGAGGCTCTTCCTTCGTTGCAGGAAATTAGAGACCGAGCAAAAAAGCGAGTATCTTGGACCTTCATGCTTGAATCAGCTCTCTCTCAAGAACCCAGCAAGGTTTATGAAATTGAAATTGCTTCTTACGCTTTGGCTATTTTGTATGTTGCGGGAATATCAGAGCCTGCTTTGACTGAAAGGTTTGCTCTGTTTGAAGCCCAAAAAGTGAACAAATACCTAAGAAAGGAGCAAAACAGTGAACTTATTCTCGAGATTGCCAAAGCATTTAATTGGGAAGTGAAAAAAAACGACTTCGGTTCTTTCTCGGTTCACTTTACAAAATTTCTAGAAACTTCAACAAGAGGACGGCTGCACCACGACTCAAAATGGAAACTGATTAATAGAATAATGGAGAATGGGTGGGTAAATATAACACCTATTGAGTTAGCCAGACTTCTTCAAGAAGACGTTAAAAATCAGATAGAGAAAAGTACCAAGCAAGAACTTGGGAAAGTTCCAGAGCAAATTCAACAGGACATAGATGAATTAAAAGCCGAATTCTTAAAAAGAAAACCTCAGTTTGAGGAAGTCATCCAAGTAATAAAAGCCCAAGAATCTGATTATCCTCCTTGCATAACCGCTATGATGAAAAGAACTTCACAAGGACAACATCTATCCCATGTTGAAAGATTTACTTTAGTAACTTATTTGTTGCGTCAAGGAGTAAGTGTAGATACAATCGTAAGCTTGTTTTCGAATGTTCCTGACTTTAAAGAAGATAAGACACGATATCAAGTTGAACATCTTTCTGGGGTGAGAACGGGAAAAGAACCATACATGCCCTATAACTGCGCTTCACTTCAAACCCATGGAATCTGTTCAGTCCCAGACGACCCAATATGTAGAACTATACGAAATCCGCTGTCGTATCATCTTAGGAAAAGAGGCTTACGAAAGGTTTGGAAAAAGTAAAACGGGAATGATTATTTTCGCAGTATCAACAAAAAAACACGCTTGTAATCCTTCAGCTTATTAACATGTGAACCAAAATGGATAACCCCATAAAGTCCACCAATAATCAGGTTTATTCCTGCCTTTTTACTAAAACTTATTAACAGATTGCAACTGCTTATTGGATAGGCGGTTCTTATGTCCTCTCTGCTAATAGGGGTTTTAAAGGGAACTTCAGATATTGGTGTTATTCTGCCCACCTACCGCGAGGCAGAAAACATAGCAAATCTTATTGAGGACATCAAAAATCTCCGACTGAATTCTTCAATTCTAGTTATAGACGATTCTAGTCCTGATAGTACGGCGGAGATAGTTAAGAATCTGCAAAAAAAATACGACAACATTCTTCTTTGTGTTAGATCTGAAAAAACCGGGTTAGGAACAGCTATAACCGACGGCTTCAAAATCTTCTTAACCGCTAAGTTCCCACCAAAGTTCATAGTGACAATGGATGCTGACTCTTCACATAACCCAAAAGCTATACCCAAACTATTATCAACCATGCAAAGCGGATTTGGCATAGTCATAGGAAGCAGATATTGCAAAGGCGGCAAAATAACTGGGTGGCCGTTTACGAGAAAAATAATCAGTCGAGCTGCAAATATTGTTGCCAGATATATAATGGGTTTTACACTTCGGGACTGTACAAGTGGCTTCCGTTGTTATTCCACAAATTTTCTTAAAATGGCTATCAGCAGTTTACATAGCCAAACCTACGAAATTCAAATCGAGACTATAAGGCAGGCTCTTTTACGAGATTATAAGGTTAAAGAAGTCCCAATAGTATTTATCAACAGAAAACTCGGAAAATCAAAACTTACTTTGACAGAAATTCAATGTTACTTGTCCTATATTTTTAAAACAGCAAAGTGTGGATTAGCAAAAGAGAATTGAAAAATTCTTGTTTGGATGTTGTATTTCGCTGCCGCTCCATTAATTTTTAGATCTCACCCCCTGATTTTTTACTTCGTAAATATGCGGAAGTTAAAATAACAAAACCGAGCATATGCTTCTGATTACATAAACATAAATATCTCACGATGTCGAGGAAGATGCCGATGAGACGATTTGGCGTGCACAGCTTTGTTCTTTTTGGCGCTATTGCTTTGCTTGTAATAAGTGTAGTTATTGCAGTTGTGAGTCTTTATCCGATAGCCACTAGTGAAACTGAAATCAGCCTTATTATCGATGACTCTTTTAGATTAACGCCGCTAGAAATGTGGAGACATGGTTTAGGTTCTTTTCGCGGCCGCGAGAACCTTTCACTATCAATCCTCAATCCGGAGAATTCACCTATCAACTTTTCATTGGTGACTTATAACGGCACTCTTTATTCCACCGTGTCATCAGCAGATATTGAGTATTCATTTACTGCTGACGCTGATTATTACGAGGTTGTTTTCTTAGGTAACTCAAATGTTGCCAGCGAGCTTGGCTTTCAAGTTTCCGTTAATAAGCCTAAAGTTCTTTTTCCCTTTTCTTGGCTTACCGCTCCCGCTATGTTCCTATTCTTATTTAGTTTGGGCTCAGTCGTATTGTTACTTTTTAAACTCGTGCTTAGGAAACCTTCAGTGTTTAGGATGGAAGAATACAAATCGAGGATCTTAAGGCAGAAAGGTCGCCAAGTATTATTGATTTTGATCCTTTTGTCCTTATCTTTCTGGGTTTTCCTTTTAGTGGTGAACACTAATCCCTTTGCATCTTTCGAAAATTGGTATACAGATCATGCTAGACACTCATATTCTTCAACCTTATTCACAAAAGCTGGTTTTTCCATTTTCGATGTTCCTTTAGGGCAATTATCTAGCAGCGATCACTCCCATTACAAGTTTGTAACATGGCCCCATATGGCGCATATCTATCCTTTGGGAAGTATCTTTTTGTTCCTTCCATTCAGTTTTCTGCTTCAGAGCGGCGTCAATCAAGTTTTCGTCTTCAAGCTTGAAATAGCTTTATTCCTTTTGTTTGCTCACGTTAGCTTGTATTATTTTCTTGAACGCTTTTGGAAGCAGAAAATGTTCCCATTTTTAAAGTTATTGGGCGTATATGCCATGTACATACCCCTAGTCGTTTATACGGCTAATGGCATGTATGATGCAATTCCATTTTTATTTTCCTTGATAGCCATAGACATGTACCTGACTAAACGGTACGACTATTTCCTTTTATTAATAGCAATATCTGTGATTTTGAAGTACCAAGCAGCCATATTCCTATTGCCTCTCATCATAATGGGTTTGCTGAAGCTTTTTGAGCAGCACCACCTCTCAAGTATAATCAAAAATAAAGCGGTAATCGCTGCTGCTGCTCTAACAGGTGTCGCTGGGATAACTGCTATTGCTAGCGCGCCTTTTTTGATGAACACGAAACCTGAATTTGTTATGAATGGGGTTAACGCTTTCAGTTCCCATGCACAGATAACTTGGGAGATTCAGTCTTTTGCAGTGTTATTAACTCTGGCTGTAGTTCTGCTTTTTGCAGTTTATATGCGAAATAAAAACCCTTTAATTTCTATCTCTGCGATTTTTCTTCTAGTGCCTCTTTTCACGATGCCTTTTTTCCAAATTTGGTACGTGCCTTTCTTCTTTGGATACACGTTGCTTCCTCAGAAAAAAAGAAACATGGAAGTAACCATGATCTGGCTGATATTCATTATGGCTGTACTTGGTTTCGGGGGAATCTCCTTTAATCCAATGAACGTCCTCTATGGCTGGACAAGAGTTTTGGGGCTCTAGTACTTTCAGCAAAATCCAACATCAGACGGTTAATTGTTAAATTTGGGAATGTGCCATCATCTAATCGATAAACAGGGGGCAGCGGCGAGGGTGATTGTGTCTTCCCGAGATTTCGTTTATGAAAGTTTTTCTCATTTCTACAGTTCACCCTCCACAGTTATTCCTTCTCCCAATTCGCTTGAACAGAGGGAATTTGGCTTTCTCCTCTTTAAGGAACGAATAATGCTTCGGCACAAAGTTTTTCCAAGCATCAGCAATCTCAAGTTGTTTCTAACCAAGAGGGTTCCTTCAGATGTTTACCGTTCTTGTGCCTACTATGAAAATCCTTCGGATGAGATGGATAAGAAGGGTTGGCTTGGGGCTGACCTTGTTTTTGACATAGACGCTGACCACATTCCCACATCCTGTAGCAAAATCCACGATGAATGGACATGCGCCAACAGCGAATGTGGTTTGAACGGAAGGGGCGTCACTCCTGAAACTTGTCCTGCCTGTGGAGGCAAAAAGTTCAACATGAAGACTTGGCCTTGTGACATCTGCTTGGAATCCGCCAAAGACGAAACCGCCAAGCTAGTTGACATATTGAAAAAGGATTTTGGTTTTTCAAGTAAAGAGATAAGCGTGTTTTTTTCTGGGCACCGAGGGTATCATATTCATGTTGAGAAAGAAGCAGTCAAAACCTTGGATACTGTGGCTCGTAAGGAAATTGTTGACTATGTTCTTGGTCTAGGTTTAACCCTAGCTGGCGGCAAAACAAAAGGTAAATATGGGCGAAAGCGAGCTCATCCCAAATTCAGTTTGCACGATTTCGGATGGAACAAGCGCCTGAAACTGGGGCTTCAAAATTTCATTATTAACGCCACAAAAGAAAACCTAAAAATCGCTGGAGTTAAAGGTAAAGCCACCAACAAAATATTAGAAAACAAACAGTTGCTTCTGAAACGTTGCGTGGAAAAAGGTCGATGGGACAGCGTTAAAGGCATCGGGTTTGAAACATGGAAAAAACTGGCTAAGCATGTGAAGGAACTTGAGTCTGCAAAGATAGATACGGTTGTCACAACGGATACGCATCGTTTGATTAGGATGAACGGGACTTTGCATGGTAAAACGGGTTTGAAAAAAGTAATGTTTTCTCTGGGCAACCTTCAGGATTTTGATCCATTTAAGGAGGCAGTAGCCTTTAAAGAAGGCGAAGTGAAAGTGTTTGTCTCTGATGCACCCAAATTTAGGTTGGATGGAAACGTGTTTGGTCCTTATAAGCGTGAAAAGGTTGAGCTTACAACAGCCGCGGCCGTATTGCTTATTTGCAAGGGCAGAGCGGAGGTGGTGAACTAGGGATGTATGATGAGCTTTATGCTGCGTGGCGGTTTGAACTTGACAACACCGAACTGGGCTGTTTGCCTTCTGGCTTCTACACTCGCGTTGCAGCTTACCTGAGAACCATTGCCAAGGAAACAAGGATGATTGATAAGAAAACCGTGAAGTCAAAGCTTCTTGAGCATGAGTTGAAGCGTGTCAAGTGCATGCTTAAAGAGTTAATTTGGACGCGATACACAAAACTGGTCTCAATAGTTGGTGAAAGTCAAGAACTTCCTTCAGGTTTGCTGGCGGATGAAGAAGAATCGTTATACATGGATTTCGTTTCTTTTGCAGAATCATATCAAAAGTTTGCGGACAAACTTTTGAGAGGCCAAGTTTCCAATAAGGTTTCAAAAGCGCCACCAAAGAAAATTCGCAAAAGAGTTGTCTTACGGTTCATTAAGACTGTTCCCGCGGTGATCGGTACTGACATGAAAAAATATGGACCTTTCATGACTGAAGACGTTGCCTCTGTACCCCTAGAAAATGCCAAAATCTTGATTAGGCAGGGTTTGGCTGAAAAGGTTGAGCTTCTCTAATTCCTTGAGGCGTTTTACCACCTTTATATTCCATGATTTTGCGCCAAAGACTTTGACTTCCCAGAATTATCAAAGGATACAATACAATCCATGCTATAGAATACAATGGACCGTAGTAGAAGTGGAATAGCTGTACATTTCCACCGCCCAAGCCGATTGTGAATATGGCGGTTATTCTCAGGATATTGATAATATAGGTGACTATGGCGCCGACTAAGAAATAGGCAATTTTTGCTTTCCAAGTTATGGACATCCTTTTTAGGAATAACAGTGCTACTACAGTGAAGATTAGTAAACTCTCTATCCCAGCGCAGGGCCATGCTATGTCGAAAGTGGCTGTCCGCAAGGAATTAGCGGGGTCGGTTGCGGTCAATCGGGGCATTGTGCTTGTGGTGGATAAGGTGGTTTGGTAACCCATCAGGTTTAGCACGTTGGCTGCAAGCGTAGCTGTGGTAGGAACAATTAGCTGAAAAGGTGTGAATTGACCATAAGGAAACAAGTTGTCAATCGTGTAAAGCGCTCCGACTATGCCAATGAAGAAGCTGGGAACTGAAAAGTCCTTGACCCCCTTTTTCCCAAACTGCAGAATGATTATCACTAAGAATACCGCCGTAAAGACTAGGTACTCAATTGAGAGCGCCATTGACTCCCACCATGTTACACCGCTTTGCCGAAAAACCTCAGCGATAGCAGTGTCTAGTCCCAAATAATTGGACAATACCACGTATACTGTAGGAAGCAGGAGTGTCGCAACTAAGGCTAGAATTTTAACTGAACTCAGCTTGCTCATCCTTTTTGGTTGGATGGTTTCCCAGCTAAGAATAAATTCCAAGGCTATGAGCCATATGAAAAACAATTGGAAGGTTCTGCCTTTCCACATCAACTCAAACGATTCTGCTTCCAGCAAATACAACCAAAAGATTGGTACAACAAACGCCAACAACGGCAACAACTTCAACACGGTTGAGTGCTTCTTAACGCGTGACATAATAGCTTGCATTCTAAGCTACCAAATCCAAATTAAATCAATAATAACCGTGAGTACTCGGTTTTAAAAAAGATATGCATTACCCTCAAAAGCCTCCGATATATCTAAATCCTAAATCACGGTCCATAGCATAAAACTCAGGGGAGGTACTTTTGCCTAATCTGCAAAGAAGTTTTAATATATAGATGACAATCAAATCTGATGTGAACGCTGGAGAACCCCGGATACAGCGGAAAAAGTATAAGAATGTGTGTGTTTTCTCTATTGCCAAGCTGGATAGTGTTCAATGTGAATGTTCCTAAACAAATTCGGACTTACTGTCCAAAATGTAAAGTTCATCAAATTCATACTGTAGGCGTTTACAAGGCAGGAAAGCGAAGAGCTTTAGCCAAAGGAGAACGCCATCACAAACGGGAGAAGAAAGGTTACGGTGGACAAAAATACCCACTTCAACGTGAATTTTCAAAAACCACTAAGAAACAAACCCTGCGTCTTAAATGCAAAGTGTGCGGTTACATGTATCATAAAGACGGTATTCGCCTGCGAAAACTAGCCTTAACATAGGAGCCTGAAAACATGACAGAATGGAATAAACTCATTCCAAAACCGAGAAGCAAGTTTCTGCGCGTTAAATGCTTGAAGTGCGGAAACGAACAGCTCCTCTTCAGCAACGCCGTAAACAAAGTTATCTGCAACGTCTGCGACGAAACACTAGCGGAACCAACAGGTGGAAGAGCTAAAATCAAAGGCGAAATCCTGACAGCCTTCGAATAGGACGAACACAGAAATGGCCGAACGAAAGCCCCAGTGGCCTGAAGTTGGAGATTTAGTAATCGCCACCATAGAATCAGTCACAACCTACGGCGCTTACGCAAAACTCGACGAATACAACAAACAAGGACTACTACATGTCTCCGAAATCAGCAGCAGCTGGATAAGAAACATCCGCGATTTTGTACGGGAAGGACAAAAAGCAGTGTTGAAAGTCATACGCGTAGACTCAGAGAAAGGTCACATAGATTTATCTCTGAGACGCGTTACCAAAAGAGCACGGATTGAAAAAATCCGCCAATGGAAGCAAGACCGAAAAGCTGAAGCCTTACTTCGTGGTGTTGCAGAAAAAGTCGGGTTATCCCCTGAAGAAGTGTATGAGAAAGCTGGTGGTCTTCTTGAAGAAAAATACGGGTTATACGAAGGCTTCGAAAAAATAGCCAAAGAAGGAATTGAAGTTTTAACAACGATTGGTATTCCTAAGAACCTTGCAAAAGCCTTCGTTGAAGTTGCAGAAGAGCGAATCCGCGTGAAAATGGTGAAAGTCAAAGGCATACTTGAAATACGCTGCATGGCACCCAACGGGGTTAAAGTCATCCAAGATTCCTTCCTAAAAGCTAAAAAAACAGAGAAACCAAAAGATGGAGAAATTCGTTTCTACGTTATCGCTGCTCCAAAATACAGCGTTGAAGTATCTGCGGAAAACTACAAGCGGGCCGAGGAAATTCTACAGAAAGTCTCCCAAAATGTGGTGTCAAACATTGTCAAAGCCGGTGGTCATGGTACTTTTAGAAGGGAGAAATAGTGGGTTGGCTTTTAAGGAAATGCGAACAATGTGGCAAATATACCTTAAAGAGTGATAAATGTCCATATTGCACTGGTAACATTCGAATACCTCACCCAGCAAAATTTTCCCCTAATGACAAATATCTCAAATACAGGATGGCTATGAAAAAGGAGACCGTGGCAAAGTGAAAGATACTTACATAAAGGAACTCAAACAAGTCAAACCGAAAAATCCAATTCTAATCGAAGGCCTTCCAGGCTTAGGGCTCGTCGGAAAAATCGCAATACGCTATTTAATCAAAAAGCTAAAAGCGAAAAAATTCGCTCATCTTTATTCTCCGCATTTTCCATATTTCGTACTGGTTAACAAGAAAGGAAATGTTCGCCTCTTGCGAGGCACATTCTACTTCTGGGAAAACGAAAACGGACCAAACGATTTAATACTATTCACGGGCGACAGCCAATCACAAACCATTGAAGGACAATACGAAATAGCCGACCGCATGCTCGACTTCTCACAGAAATACAAAATTAAGACAATCGTAACCATCGGTGGCTACCGAATGGAAACAAAAGAAAAACCCAACGTTTTCGCAGCAGCCATAGAGCAAGAACTCCTTGAAAAAGCCTTGGACGCAGGCGCAGTTTTAAGCAATTCGGGAAGCCCCATAGTAGGAACTGCAGGACTAATACTAGGACTTGCCCGTTTCAAGAAAATCAGTGCGCTCTGCCTTTTGGGAGAAACGCGTGGTTATCTACCCGATCCTCTGGCTGCAAGAAGTGTTTTGGAAGTCTTAAAGTCAACATTTAATTTTGAGTTAGACCTGAATGGTCTGAACGAAGAGATTGCCAAAGCCGAAACAATGGTAACGAGGTTGCAGGAGATTGAAGAAAAAAGGGCTTTGCAAGCTGAGGAAACACGCAAAGAAGAAGATAAGAAGACAACCTATATCTCCTAAGTAAACAACAGAATTTTATTACAGTTTGCTATTTCAACAATAACTGTCTAGGTTTTCTTCAGGTAACCTTCTCGGTGCTCATAGATAGTGCCTTCACGAAGTAGCTGCCAGATCATGCGTTCAGTTTCAGCTCTTGGGATTTTATGCTTTGATTCTAACTCGCTTATGAGCGCTGCCTTTTCAACCATACCTGTTTCTTTCTCCATTTCAATAAGCACTGATAGAATTATCTGCAACTTGTCTCTGACGCTCTTGGGTTTTCCAGTCATTATTATGTCAATATCAATCTTGTAAGAAGACAAATCTATTCCAACCTCTTCTAAAGACCGCTTCATAAGCGCTATAGCTGACTCTGCATCCTCAGCCGAAACTTCTTTCTTCAACGCTACCCGAGCTCTTGCCTCAGCTATGCGAATGAGCGACTCAAGTTGACGTGCAGTTATTGCCACTGGTGACCCTTCTGCCTCGCTAGCTGAACGCATTGCCAAATAGAACTCGCTAAGACGGTTTAATGCCCCCTTACTTAGCACTGGCTTAATTGCTTTAGCGTAGCTAATGTATTTCCGCATCAGATCTGCTTCTACCTGCGCTTCCACAGGGCTTGATCCTCGCCTGTGTATTTCAAGGATATGTTTTGACATTTTTACATCCGCATCTCTGTTCGGCACATCTCTCAAAACGAAAATCAAGTCGAAACGTGACAGAATTGTAACTGGAAGAGATATATTCTCACCCACAGTTCGATGTGGTTCATATCTGCCTAAAGCTGGATTAGCCGCGGCAAGCAAGGCAGTTCGCGCATTCAACGTAGCGACTATGCCTCCTTTTGCAACAGAAACAGTATGCTGTTCCATCGCTTCGTGTATTGCAACTCGGTCCTCAGGGCGCATCTTGTCCATTTCATCTATACAAGCTATCCCCTTGTCAGCTAATACTAATGCACCTGCTTCAAGGCTCATGCTACCTCCCTTCTCTCGTATTACCGCTGCGGTTAAACCCGCTGCGGTTGTTCCACGCCCTGACGTATATAAGCCACGCGGCGCTATCTTCGCAACATACTGCAAAAGCTGTGATTTTGCTGTACCTGGATCACCAATTAAGAGAGTGTTCATTTCCCCCCTCACCGTTATATCTGGCAGAGTTTTTGATACTCCGCCGAAAAGAAGATACATTATAGCTTCCTTAATGTGTTCATAGCCGTAGATTGATGGAGCGATCGAATTCATTATTTTCTTATGAACCTTCGGATCTTTTGCAAGTACCAAGATTTTCTCTTCTTCTTCTGGTGACGGAGGTCTTGTCTCCGGCTCTTTACCTAGGACTTCTATTGAATTAGCGTCCAAGTGTAAAATAAAAATGCGAAGTTTCCCTATTCCCGGACGCGATGGCGCAAAAGCCTGAACTATTCCAACTATTGAAACGTGGTCGCCTGGTCTGGCCAAGTCAACTATTTCACTTCCAACAAGCTTTACGTTTAAAGTGCGTGGAAGCTGACCAGGAGGTAGGTCTTCAGGTCTTTCTTGAAGCCGAAGATCTTGTGAATCTATGAAAGTGGACTCATCTTGAACGAATTCGAAAGGACCGTCTCTTCCACAATCTGGACTGGTGCAAACAGGAGGAGCCTTCAAGAATTGACCCGTTTGTTCAATATGGTTTACTGTTCCGCACCGTTTACATTTGAAGGCAGCATTCATAACCATGGGACGAACTGGAGTGGCTCGGACTACTATGCCCTCGACCATAACTAGCTTTCCCATTTGCTTTGAACCGAGTTTTCTCAGTTGCTCTTTGCCCAGAAGATTTATAATTCTAACCGTTACTTTCTCAATTCTCCCCGCGTATTCAGCGTCTTCGATCCCAAGTTGAGCATAAACCGCGTTATCTGCATGCTGCAGAAAAGCTTCTGGTTTCTCCATCAGTTTCTCCGCGAGTCTTTGATCAAAGCCAAAAACTTCCTCAAAATCTACGGTTATAGATTCTCTGCCGGTTATAGCCATCTGCGAGATTTTCTGACGATACTTTTCTTTTTTGAAGAATTGAAGGAAGCGTTCTTGAGGATCTACGGTTGCTACCTCTCGAGTCATTCTTTTTATCGTTCTCCTTCAAAGTCCAGTATCTTTGCTTTCCACTCGTTGATCATCTTACCGAGTTGCTGGTAAATGAATCGTTCCTCAAATGTAAGTTTTTTCTGTATCTGTCCAATTTGAACTGGACCTGAAGACAAAGCAATTATCTTCTTTAATCTGGAGTTCACAATGTCCCAAGCTAAATGCTTGGTCTTCTCGTATTCTTGTGCTTTCTCCGGGTGTTTACCTATTTCAGCTTTTATGTTTGCGAGAAAACGACGAAGCCTAGGGTAGAAGTCTTCGTTAAGCTCTGATATTTGCCCAGCTATTTGCACGCGCTCTTTCCATTGAATTTTATAAAGTGAAGTCGTTTTTAACAGATAGTCTTCATGGAAATGAACAATTCCTGCTTTTGCAAGTTCTTGCGCTATCCAGTAATACACTTCATAATCATTTCCTTCCTCAAAAGGACCTACCGATAACCCAGAAAGTTTGATTTCAGGATAATTTCTATCCGCAATAACTCTTACAAGTAAATTCTCAAAACAAAAATCCAGCTTCTCGATTTTCATCGCCATTCTTGCCTATTCTCCTCTTAGTGCCTCTCCCATCTACTTTATGTAGCAAAACAGGATATAAGAAGAGCCGTTTAAAGATTTAGAGCAAACAATTTGAGAATTTAAGTAACTCGAATTGGCGAACTCAAGGCCAAAGTCCCAATGTCGTTATTGCGCTGGCAACTCTCCCCACTCCAAGCATCAATGCGGCTGTTCTCATGTCGCTTTCTTCCTGCTGCGATAACCTCTGGACATCATAGAACGCTTTGGTTATTTTATTTTTCAGTTTTCCATTAACTTCCTCTAGTGTCCAATGTTCCCTTGTCAAGTTTTGAACCCACTCAAAATAGCTCACGGTCACCCCTCCCGAATTGGCAAGAATATCTGGAATTAAACAAGTTCCTTTCTCGTGAAGCACCTTGTCTGCTTCTGGAGTTGTAGGTCCGTTCGCGCCTTCAGCCACTATCTTAGCTTTAATTTTATCCGCGTTGTCCTTCGTTATCTGATTCTGCAAAGCTGCTGGAATAAGTATGTCGCATTTTGTTTGTAGCAGTTCCGCATTGGTTATATTAACGCAGTTTTTATGGTTCACTACTGAACCTGTTTTTTTCTTATGGGCGTATAATGCAGACGGAATTATGCCGTCTGAACAGTAGATTCCACCTGAAGAGTCGCTTACTGCGACTATTTTGCAACCCAAGCTATGCATTATGCTGGCTGCGTTATATCCGACGTTACCATAACCTTGTACTGCAACTGTTGAGTTTTTTATTTTATGCTTCAAAATTTTCGCAGCTTCCCTTACGCAGAATGCCAAACCCAACGATGTGGCGCATAGTCTGCCTTCGGAACCGCCTATTTCCACGGGTTTTCCAGTGACGCTCTCTGGAACGCTGTAGCCTTTAAGCTGGCTGTAGGTGTCCATAACCCACGCCATTGTCTGTTCATTGGTGTAAACATCTGGCGCTGGTATATCCCTGTGTGGTCCAAGATAATCAAAAATTAGGCTCACGTACCTCCTTGTGAGTCTCTCCAGCTCACCTTTTGCCATTACTTTTGGATTGCAGCAAACTCCACCTTTTGCTCCGCCGTAGGGCAAGTCAGCAATAGCGCATTTCCAAGTCATCCACATCGCAAGCGCAGCTACGTCATCTATTGTTAAGTCAGGATGATACCTTATTCCACCTTTAAATGGACCTTTAACATCCCAGTGTTGCACGCGGACTCCATCGAAGACGCCTATTGTGCCATTATCCATTTTTATGGTGACTGAGACGATAAGTGAACGTTTGGGCTTTTTCAGTATCTCATGGATACCTGCGTCCACTTCCAGTTTCTCCACGGCTAATTTAAGTTGTTCCTGAGCAACAGTCAATGCGGTATGATGAGTCATAAAACATCCCTGTGTAGTTTAGGTGTCTACTGTAGGCTATTAAGAATTGCTTTTTTTATAACTCTGGTGTCATAGTTGGATTTGCATTTTACTTCTACATAACTTCTCTTTGGATCTCTATCCTCTTTAACATATTAAAAGAAAAAATGTTATTCAGATTCTGTAATTGGTGATTACATATGAATATGATTAAGAAAGAATTCGGAGGCTTCGGGAATAAAAGAAAAGGTGCTGGATGTTTTTATTCATCCAAGATTTCGTTTGCTTCTTTGCTATAAGCATCCATCACATAGGGTATGCCTGAGATTTTTGATGCTTCTTCTGTCAAAGCCATTAGATCTTTGCGTGAAATTGTTGAAAGTCTAAAGTTTCTGCTTCCCGCCATCAACTGCTGCAATCCGACTTTGAACTTTTGACAGTAAGTGTAAATGCCTACAGCACCCAAAGGTACGTCCTTCATTCTTGAACCAAACTTTTCTTCAAGTTCTGCATAGGCAACAAAGATTTCGTTAACACTATTGCCGTACTTTGAGACCGATTTGGGCAAACTGCCTTCGGCCAGCCAGTTTCCAATATTCTTTCCAACCATACCAGGTATCATTAAGCCTCTTCCCATGCAAACGGCTTTAATGTATGGGCTTCCCATTGCAAGCGCCTTGAAAACGCCGTCTTCGCTTGAGAAACCACCTGCGATTGCAAGGTCAGGAACCTTAATGCCTCTTTTTGATAGTTTTTCGCAGTATTTGTATGTGAGAGCTTGAAGGTAGAACGTTGGTATTCCCCACTCGTTCATCATTGGCCAAGGACTCATTCCTGTACCTCCCGGAGCGCCGTCAATTGTGAGAAGGTCTAATTTTGCTTCAGCGCCGTAACGTAGAGCCATGGCTAGTTCTACAGCAGAGTAGGCACCAGTCTTCATGGTGACTCGTTTGAATCCTATTTCGCGGAGCCGGTCAACTTCTTCCAAAAAGGCTTCTTTAGTTACGAAACCTAGCCGAGAGTGCCTCTCAAACTCTTTTATGGCTCCTTTCTTGAACGCTGTTTGATTTTCTGGGAGCGTAGGATCAGGTGAGACTATATAGCCTCTATTCTTAAGCTCCAATGCTCTTTTTAAAGTTCTAACTTTAATTTCTCCGCCGATGCATTTGGCTCCCTGTCCCCATTTCAACTCGATTGTGTCTAAGTTATGTCTTGATGATACGTATTCAGCTACCCCGAATCTAGTGTCTTCAACGTTCATTTGCACAAGTAGTTCTCCATAGCCTTCGTAGAATTTCTTGTAAACTTCTATTCGCCGGTCCATCTCTGGTGATTTTGTGATCTTTCCGTTGTTGTCTAATTCGAGAGCGGGGTCGATTCCGCAAACGTTTTCGCCGCAAACAAGGGTTATGCCTGAAATTGCTGCTCCTATGGCAAAGTGTTCCCAGTTCTTCCTAGCTATATCTGTGGAACCTAGCGCCCCAGTGAATATCGGAACTCGGAGTTTGACTTTCTTCTCCCATCCGTACTCTGTTTCAGTGTTAACTTTGGGAAAGAGAGCAGTATCTGGTCCTGCTTCTACTCCTTCTGGTAAACCTTTTGCTCCCCGCGCGTAGCCTTGAATGTTCAAGTGAGAGTAGTCCACTGGATATTCTTTGTCTGCACCAGCAGTCATGCTTCCAAATGGTCCAGGGTATAGTACTTCACGACCTCTAAATGAAGATAACCAAATTTCGCAGCCACCTTTACATCCATCAACGCATTTTGAACAGATCCCAGACATGGGTGCGACATTTCTTGATCGATTGAATGTTCCGGTTGCTTCATCCGCGTTTGGTTTTCTAAGATTCATTCTAGCACCTCTGCAAATTTCACCTATGTTGTTGCAATTTGTGTATAAAATCCTATTTACCAGCATCTATATGCAAAACTATTTCAAATATATGAAATAAATGAATGTTCAAAAAACCAGCTTTTTTAGAAAGAATTTCTTTGTGCTTTATATACACTTTGAATGTTTATCAATTCTCTCAAAAAGACGTCTCTAACCAAAAACAAATGATACCACGAGCATTTATTAGCCCTTTTTCATAATGTTACACAAAAAGGAGGATTACACTTGAGTTTTGAAATGTGGGCTGAAAAATACAGGCCTAAACAGCTAAGCGAAATGATAGATCAAAAAACAATTGTAGAACGCTTAAAGAGCTTCGTTAAATCCAGAAATGTGCCCCATTGCATCTTCGCTGGGCCGCCGGGAACGGGCAAGACCACAGCTGCTCTATGTTTAGCCCGTGACCTCTACGGTGAAAGTTACCGAGAACACCTTATGGAGTTAAACGCCAGCGATGAGCGCGGAATTAATGTTGTCAGAGAAACTGTGAAGACTTTTGCCCGGTCTCGCTCTATCGGAGAAATTCCATTTAAAATTCTAATCTTGGATGAAGCTGACAACATGACTTCAGATGCTCAGCAAGCCTTACGACGTACAATGGAGCGTTACACTGAAACATGCCGTTTTATTATGTGTGCGAATTATAGTGGCAAGATAATTGAGCCTATTCAATCCAGATGTGCTCCTTTCAGGTTTAGTTTTCTACATCGAGAAGAACATGATGCTTACATCAAGCAACTTGCTGAACGCGAAAGTGTCCAGTTGTTGCCTGACGGAGTAGAGGCTATTTTTGAAGTTTGCAGCGGAGACCTAAGAAGAGCAATAAATACTCTACAGGCTGCAGCGTCCATGAACAAGCCTATAGATTCACTTCTTATCTATTCGGTGACTGGAAAAGCTAGCCCTGTTGATGTACAAAGAATGCTTGTTACAGCCATTAATGGCGACTTTTTAGCGGCGAGAAAACAACTACGTGATATGATCCAAAAGTACGGTGTAGCTGGTACCGATGTAATTCGGCAGATTCACAAGGAGATTTTCAAAGCTGAGATTTCGGAGCCTTGGAAAATAAAGCTAGCCGGTATCACAGGCGAGATAGATTTCCGGCTTGTGGAGGGCTCGGACGAGGAAATACAATTGAGCGCTTTGCTGGCCCGACTTGTTGAGGCTGGTAATGAAATAAGAAAAGAAAAATAGGTGCACTTTTTGTACACAGTATGGGCTATAAAGCACAAACCGAAATTAACCACTGAAATCGTGGGAAACATTTTGGCAATCAAGGCTTTACGTGAGTGGCTTCACTCTTGGGAAAAGGGCATACCCAAAAAGAGGGCTGCCTTTCTCCATGGACCTCCTGGAATAGGAAAAACGATTACCGTTGAAGCTTTGGCCCATGAATTGCAGATGGAGCTTGTCGAAAAGAATGCTAGTGACTACAGGACTGAAGATGCCATAAATCGTTTCGCAGGTTTAGCCTCACAGTACGGTTCTCTATTCGGTGGGAAAAGAATTGTCTTGCTAGACGAATTAGATGGATTAATGGGAAATGCCGATAGGGGCGGTGTAAAAGCAATCACTAACATTATTAAAAATGCGCGCTGCCCCATAGTTTTGATTGCAAACAACGCTTATAACCCGCGGTTCCGAGCTCTTCGTAGTTACTGCCTCCTCATTGAATTTAAAAAGCCCGCTGCAAGTGCCATATTGAAAAACTTGCAACGCATAAGCGAACGCGAAGGTATTCAACCCGATGAGAATGTCCTGAAATTTCTCGCTCAACGCGCGGAGGGTGATGTTCGCTCAGCAGTTAATGATTTTCAGGCTTTAGCTCAAGGGAAAAAACAGTTAAAATATGATGACGTTTCCTGGCTTTCCTACCGAGACCGACATGAATCAATTTTCAATGTTATTAAACTAATCATCTACGGCAGGACTTCTTTAGGCGCAAAAAAAGCAATAAACATGGCTGACGTTGACATCGACATGCTTTTCGAATGGATTTACGAAAATGTTCCTGCGCATCTCAATGATCCACACGATTTAGCTCAAGCAATGGATGCTCTCGCGATGGCTGACGTTTACCGCGGTAGAATCCGCGATTCTCAGGACTGGAGCTTCATGCGCTACGTGATTGACTACATGACGGCGGGCGTGGCCATGGCTAGGCAGAACTCTAAAGTTAGCGGGTGGGTCCCGTTCAAGTTTCCAAGTCGAATTATGATGTTGTCGCGCTCCAAAGCTAATAGGGCGATGCGGAAAAAAATAGGCCTTAAAATTAGGCGCAAAAGTCACATCTCAGCAAACCGCGCTTCCAATGAAATTTTACCCTATCTTCGAATCATTTTCAAAAACAACGTTTCAATGGCTGCTAGAATTGCAAAGTGGCTTGATCTAGATTCAGAAATGGTTGAATATATAGCTGAAAGCAAACCAAAAACCCGCAAGATCACCGCGATTTTGAGTTGAAGATCCCTTTAGCGGACTTTGCTGCCCTCCGCAATATCCTTTTCTGGCTGCAACACAGTAACATTGCCTTTTTCATCTTCAGCCGCCAATATCATACACTGTGATTCCACACCCATAACCATCCGCTTTTGTAGGTTAAGGATGAACAAACATTTTTTCCCGACTAGATCTTGAGGCTGATACCACTGCCGAAGTCCAGCGACGGCTTGTCTTTTCTCTCTTCCAAAATCAACTATGATTTTTATGAGGTTCCGCGAACCTGGAATTTGGTTCGCCTCTGTAATCTTCCCTATTCGCAAATCTAGTTTTTGAAATTCTTCAAACGAAATTTCCATTTTCCAAACCCAACTGCCGTTTTTGAACTTGATTAAATTAAAGCTTTGCGTTTCTCCTGAACCTTTCGCTTTTCCTCGGTTGCTATCTTATGCGCTTGCAAAACTGGTTCGGGAATCTTGCTATTAGACGAACAATATTTTGCGATTTTTACTGCTGTTCCAAGCGATACTAAGTGGCCAACGCTTACATAAACAGGTTTAACCCCCTCTTTCGTCATAACCACCGCTCCTATCATTTGGTCGTTTTGAAACAAAAACTCCTGCCCCGAAATCATCTTGGATTCTCCAATTAGTCTCTTTTTTGCCACTCCAACCGTGGGTTTTCCCATTGCAAGTCCAAGATGGCTAGCTAGGCCGCAGCCATACGGGTGCGCCACTCCTTGTCCATCAACTAATAAAACGTCAGGTTGACGCCTCAGCTTCTTTATACATGCTACTGCTGGCGGAATCTCCCTGAAGGATAGCAAAGTTGGCATGTACGGAAACTTGACTTTGCACGTTGCCGTTTGTTGCTCTAGAAGTTCAAACGAATCATAATCCAAAACTGCTACTGCTCCTATTGCTAATTCATAAATATATGCTACATCAACACCCGCAACACGTTTGATTTTTCTGGGTAAGCAGTCTTCAGTAACAATCTTATGAGATAAGCGCAACTGTGTTTCATGTGCTTTTGAAACAGAAAAATTGCGTATTGCAGCAAAAGTAGGTCGCATCGCCTAACACTTTTGGGAATGAGGATCTTTTCTCTGCGCTTTTTCAAACTTTTTCAGGTAATTCTCTAGTGAGTTTCTTCGGATTTCCTGAGTGACGTCTCCCCGAGTCGTTTCAATGATTCGCCTTGCTACGTCGCATTTTCTTCTAAGTCCTGGAATAAACATATACGCTTCATCTAGCGCCATTATTTCGATGTAAATTTCCTCCATAGTTTGTAATCCTGATTCACCTTTCTCAGCGTCCCCTTCACGTAATGCATCCAGAACCAGTCGGCGGTACTCGCCTATAACGTCGGTTAAACCCAACACATAGTCTACATAAGGAACATTGATTTCATCAGGCATGACAAAACGTGCTTCTCTTGTTAAACCTTGGAAAATGTTAGCTTCGGCGAACTCTTGAAGCGCTGCGCTGAACATTCCGCTGTACATGATATCCGGGTGTTCCTTCGCTAAAAATTGAAGTGTTGAAATAATTTCTTTCGCGGTTTCAATTGACCTCATGGCTTCATAATACTTTTTTTGATGAATGAGAAGTATTGACTTCTTGGATAGGATAGTTGCCTTTCTCATTTTTTGCTGGGCGTTTTCTCGCATAACGTTTTTTTCCAAAAGATCTTTTTTAACTTCCTTCAAAATTGACTTTAAAGTGGTCAAGTTTTCACCGTTCTAATCTTAAAGCACACTATTTATTAAATCACTTCTTAGAACGTAGATTTTGAGGAGCTTTTTTTTATTCTTCGGGTTCAGGTTTTGCCCATTTCTCAATCAGCAGTTTATTGTCATTTAGCTCGAAGCTTACCTTGACAAAGACGGACTCTTCTCGCTTAAATGGAAACATGCTATCTTGCGCTAAGTCTTTTGGCAAGTAAATCAGGTATTTACCGTCCTTTCTCCTGAAAAGTCGCCCTCTACCTTCACTAACCATAATTCACCACCCGTTGAATTAAATTATAAGTTAAAGAATGGGGTGTACTGAAAACCTATTTAAGATTATCTTTTGCAGTTTCTATCACAAACTTTTCGAAAAGTTTGGATATAGTTGAAAAACGAATTTTTTGCTTGCATTATTCCATTGTTCCGGAGATCTCAAAACGTTTAGGCTTCTTGTGTTTACTTAACAATACAACTCTGCTCTCAACCGCTTCATCTATAATCGTGTATTCTGTTCTATCGGCCAAGCGCCTCGCAAAATCGTATACCTCCTTATGTGAAGGCATGTTCCTATAATCTAAACGAAGTCCCGAAAACCCAACATGCATGTAAGCTTTAGCTTCAATATAAGTGGGCTCCGCTTTTTCAACAAGTTCGGCGTAACCATCCGCAAATTCCATGTTCTGTCCCTTTGCAAGCGTCATGCGGGTCACGGTTGGGCATAGGAAAGACGGTAGCAGACTAAGAGTCTCATTCAACTTTGCCCAAGCTTTGGAAACTTGCGGGCGACAAACGCGCTTGAATACCTTTTCGTTAGGGGCACACACTGAGATGTAAAGCTGTGTTGGCTCTTCGCCTAATTCCGAAAGTTTAGATGGCACCGTACCATTAGACACAAGAAACGTTGTAAACCCTTTATGATGAAACACCCGAATCAACTCTCCTAGATGCCCATAAAGTGTTGGTTCACCCGCCAAACTTATAGCAACGTGTTTAGGGGTTAAGGCTTCTGTAAACTTCTTCCAATTTGTTTTAGGATGTCCATTATACCCACTCAAAATCTTGGCTTGCGCTTTCAAGGTTTCTTGAACAATTTCTTCAGCGGAGTCCCATTTTGGAAGTTTCATTTCATCCCATTTAATTTGCAAGTCGCCGCTTTGCGCTCTCCAACAAAAAAGGCACTGCTGTGTGCAATAAAAAAGTGAGGGCGACATTTGGATACATTGGTGTGATTTTATGCCGTAAAACTTCTGCTTATAACATACTCTATCGTGAATTAAAGATTCGTAAAGCCACTTACACCTTTTGACTGCTGAATGCTTGCCGACAAGATGGTACCTATGCTTTTTTACGACTTGTAGCAGTGCGGGTGTGATGGAGTCTTCCAAGATGCTTCACAAATCACTTTAGCTTCTATTACGGAATAACAATATTAAAAGCCGTTTTATAAACAGCTCTCGCTAAAAGAAAGGATGGTGTTAAGGCAAAACTTAAAATGTTCTGTTGCAATGAAAATCTGCTGAAATACAGGAGAAATATCGTTTGAAGGAAAAAGCTGTTGCAGTTGCTCTCCTAATACTGTTTAGTGTTTTCTTTCTGTTTAGGCCGCTCTATGTAGTTACAGGGCAGCTTGGCGTCAATATTTATTTAGTAAACCCTGAAGAAGAGGGTGTTGCAGGTGAAATTGTTAACCTTCAAGGTACCATAGACACCACAAATGGTAGGTACCAAATTTGGTTTGACGAAATACTTGCTATTACAAGCAATTCTGAAGGATATTACGTAAACCAAAATTTCACACTACCCTCACTTCCAGAAGGAGGTTATGTTATAACGCTTAGAGATGTAACCACAAATCGTAACGCAACATACGACTTCAGTCTAAAACTGGCTTACTATATTGAAGCAGCTCTACCTTCTTCACCTGCGCAGTTGCAAGAAGGTGACGATGTTGTTTTGAATTTAACGATAGCAGGCGTGCAATCGAGCACCACACACTACGCGAATATTACGGTTGAACTTCCTAAGCCTCTCGCTACAATTTATTCAAGAATAGTTTCACTTGTAGCTTCAAGCGAAGAAACAGTTGCAACGACGCTTGTCACTTATCCAGATGCTGTTTTCCAACCTGCCGGCTCACTTACCAACTACACAGGCTTATACAAAGTTTATTTTAATGAAACTGAATCATTGGCAGAAAATGAATTTTTTGTGGGTTTCACCGATTTGAGCGATTATCACAGAAACCAAGTTGTGTCAACGCGTGCAATAGGCTATCAGCCTGGAGAAAACGCAACAATATCAATTAAATATGAGGAAACTGGGGTGACTGTACACGAGGAAACGGTGACTGTGTCAAGCGAAGGCATCCTTGAATCTTCTTGGGTGGTTCCCTCAAACGCGTTAATCGGTGATTACAATATAACTGTAACTCCCGACACTACGGATAAACTCATACCTGACTCGCAGCTTTTTTCTGTTCCTGGATATTCAGTGAAGGTTCAAACTTTCAATCTAGCAGGTGAAACTGTTTCGGAAATATCTGTTGAAGCCCTTGACCAAGCCACAGATGAGGTATACTCCAGCATAAGTGATTATCAAGGAATAGCCAGTTTGAAACTTGAGAAGGGCAATCACCTGCTCAGCGGGTTTTGGAATGGTGTAAAAGTAGGGGAATTACATGTTTATATAACTGACTCCGCTTCTTTCGATTTAGAGTGTGAGTTAACAAATATCGAAATAATTGTCCAAAACGAAAACGGAAACTTGATGCCTTTCGTTACCCTAGAAATCGAATATCAATATATTAAAACAAAAGAAAACACATTTGAAAAAGGTTCTGCTTTAGGCGAAACAAATCTTTCAGGATCTTTTATTCTTAACTCCGTTTTACCTGAAATAAGTTACACGATCAACGCTTCTCTTTACGATATGGTTTTCAATACTGATAACAAAACAGTTTCCAGCGTTCCAGCACAGCCAATTTCTAAAGTAGTAATAATATGTCCAAGTCAAACTCTAACCCTTAAGATAACCGATTACAACGCAGAAGCTATTCCCAATGCGCGCATAGAATTGGTCGAAGTTACAAATGGCTTCTTTAATGGCGCCATAACTGATATTGCAGGAAGCGTTACTGTGGAAGTCACCTTTGGAAAGTACAGGTTACGTGTGTACAAAAACGAAATCTTGTTGAATTCAACTGTTATTGAGGTTTTTAAAGACATGCAGAGCGAGATTTCTTGCATTCTTTGCAACATTTATGTGGAAGTGAAAATTATTGACTACTTCAATCAGCCAATCCCGAATATGAACGTCGTACTTCATAGGTCAGGTATAGAACCGTGGTCATCCATTACCCAGGCTAACGGAGCAGCAACCTTTAGTAATGTTATCGGCGGGGATATGCAGATAATTACCTACCCCGAAGGTTTAGAAAGCAGTTATGAGGCTTTTAGCATCCGTATTGCGGAATCAAAAGAAGTAGAGATAAAACTGGATAGGTACATTCTTGTAGGACCGTTTCTAATTGAGAGCAGTGCACTCGCAACTTTCATCATAATTCTTCTATCGATACTCTTGTTTGTCTCCATTGAAGTTTACAGAAAGAAACGAACTAAAACTGCTGACCGTGAACATTAAATGTGTAATAAAGAGTCAGAAATAAAAAAATTTATATGGGTTCCAAAGGCTATACCCTTTTGGGAATGCGTAGCAACATTGAATTTTATTGATTAACAATAGAGGTGTATCTATTGGCTCAAACAAAAACCTGTTCTCCCAGATGTCAATTCTTCAAATGTGTTAAAAACTCTGCTTTCTACCGCCGAGACCTTGTATGGTGCAGATGGACCGATGATGCCTGCAATGTCGCGAATTGTACTTATGCCCTCTGCGTTAAGAGACGTTTGTTGCCACGAGGAGTCTGCGGCGAAACTGTCAAACGGAAAACTGTCGAAAGGGCTCCTGAAGAAGTAATTGGCGAATCTATAAAGCTTCGAGGAAAAGCATTGCGCAAGATTGGGGACAGAGAACTATTTTAAAGAATTAATTAGATCGAAACGCAATAATTAGTTAAAATTCGCAAGGTTTTTCAACCTCTATTTATTTGGCTTTTACACGTTTAACTACGGGCGGTTTTACCTTTTTCAGGATTCTGTAGCCGCAAATTATGCATTTTATTTCTCCACCTCGAAGCTCCAGCTCTTCAGATGGGACTCTTGCCCCACATCGTATACATTCATAAACAATTCCTGTTTGTTCCAACGACTCTACCCTCCTACAAAGGAAAAGCATTTTGCTTTTAAATGTTTCCAGTGCCCTTTGTATTAACGAAGGTTGACGATTGAGAAAACGGCTACGCAAAATCCTTTCCACTGTTCTTTCACCTGAATACATTGATAATATCTATAATTCGTTTGACGTTGTAGGAGACATCGCTATTATTCGGCTTCCCTCCACTTCGGAGGTGGATGCGAAAATAGTTGCAAATGCAATAATGAGTCGACATAAAAACGTAAAAACGGTTCTACTTCAATCAAGCCCAGTGACAGGAAATCTAAGGCTCCGTCGCTTAACCTATATTGCTGGGGAAAACAAAACAAGCACGATCCACAGGGAATTCAACTGCTTGTTTGCTGTTGAACTGGAAAAATGTTATTTTTCTCCTCGTCTTTCATACGAACGAATGCGCGTAGCAAAAATGGTAGAACCCAACGAAACAGTTATAAACATGTTCGCTGGCGTCGGCTGCTTCTCCATAGTAATCGCCAAGCAAGCAAAACCTGCAAAAGTGTTTTCCATAGACATTAATCCTACGGCATTCCAGTTCCAGCAGAAGAACATTAGGCTTAACAGAGTTTACAATAAGATAATACCGTCTCTGGGGGACTCAAAAAAAATCATCAACAACCGACTGCGGCGCAAAGCAGACCGTGTTTTGATGCCTCTTCCAGAAAAAGCATTTGAATACTTGCCCTGCGCTTTGTTCGCGTTGAAGGTGTCGGGAGGATGGATACACTACTATAGTCTCGTGCACTCAAAGAAGAACGAAAGTCCGACCGAGAGGATTAAGTCAAAACTGGAGAAAGCACTTGAATCTTTAGGCGTAGTTTTTGAGGTGCCCCTCATCCGCGTAGTAAGAAGCACAGGTCCAAACTGGTTCCAACTCGTTGCTGACGTGCGAGTCATGGGACTAGAACACCAGAAGGCATCAGCACGGAATAATCTGCAAGTTTAGACTATAGTTGAACCTTTACATACAATGTGATGACTTTTCACGCTCTACCGTACATCAACACTTTTTTTAGTTTTCGCAGAGTTGCCGTTTATGTTATGGCTTTAATAAATCTTAATAACTGTGTGCTGCAATTTGTGTATGCGTGAAGTGAAATGAAAAAGCAGTTAATCGACATACTTGCTTGTCCCATAGATAAACATCATCCTCTTGAACTTCACGTTTTCGAAGAGGAAGATGAAATAACTGAAGGTCTAATCGTCTGTCCAAAATGTTTGAGATGGTATCCGATACGCGATGAAATCCCAGAAATGCTGCCAGACGAACTGCGCAAAGAAGCTGAAGACTTGCCGTTTTTAAAGAAATGGAAAGCACGGATTCCAAAAAAAATTGTTTCTGAAGGAAAACCTTTCAGCCTAAAAGGCTAAACGGCAAAATTTTGTCCGAGTTTTATGGCTCTGTTTTTGACCGAAGACCTCAAAGCAGCTTCAGCAATTTTCAGGGCTTTTAATCCGTCAATTCCAGTTATCAGAGGCTTCTTTTTTTCTGTTATGCAATCTGCGAAATGCTGAAGTTCAAGTTTTAAAGGTTCTTGCCATGGATATTGTGGTTGAGCGTTTCCTTTGGGGCTCTCGATCCACAATTCTTGTGTCATGTAATCCAATCTCATTATCGCGTTGCTTCCCGTAACAGTCAAAGTTCGTGTTTTGTAAGGGGTCAACCAGTTAGACTCAATAAACGCGCTTTTTCCATCTTCGTAGGTGAGCATTATTTGGGCATAATCTTCAAACTTTCTATGCTTCATGCTTCCCGTCTTCGCGTAAATACCTATTGGGTCTTCACCGGATATGTAACGCATAACGTCTATGTCGTGAATAGCTGTATCCTTGACTACTCCTACGTCACCTATCCTTTCAGGCCACTGCGAGACTCTCTTTGCAGTTGCGCATACAATTTCTCCGATTTTCTTGTTTTTAACAGCCATTTGAATTTGATTCAAACCTGGAATAAACCGCATTAAGTAGCCCACCGTCAAATGCAAAGCGTTTTCTTCAGCAACTCTAAGAAGCTTTTCTGCTTGCTTAGAGTAGGTCGCCATGGGTTTCTCAACTAAAACGTGCTTTCCTGCTTTTAATGCTTTAAGCGCTTCTTTAGCAAGTTTGGTTGACCAAGTACACACGCTTACTGCTTCAATATCTCGTTTTTTCAGCATGCGAGAACTACTTGTGTAGGCTTTCACGTCGAACTGGTCAGCCACAGCTTTGGCTCTTTCTCGGTTAAGGTCACAGATAGCCACCAACTTGGTTGATTCCAATTCACTGTAACATCTAGCATGGTTTTTTCCCCAGAAACCTGTTCCTATTACTGCCACACCTAGTTTCTTCATTTCTTTTCAACTCTTCTTCCCAAGCCACGGTATATGAAACCTTTGCGTTCAACTTTTTTGGGTTCAAACATCCCTGTCAAATCAACCATTGCTGCTGGCATTCTCATTACAGCTATCAGCCTCTTAAGGTTTAGACGTCTAAACTGGTCCTGCTCATTTAGCAAGACTATGCAGTCTGCGCCTTCCACTGTCTCTTTCATGCTTCTTTTCAGCACACGCGCAAATTCCGATAAATCATTCTTTGAAAATAACGGATCATAAAGACTTGCTTTTGCGCCTCTTCTTTCCAACATTTTAATATATACCGCTGTCACGGTTTTAGTTTTCGCGGTACCAAATATTGCAACTCTTGCTCTTCTCAATGTCTTTCCACAACTTCGTAGCGCTCCCTTTGTTAAATTAATCGCATGCTTAACAATGTCTTCGTTTATTTTTCTTGCTAGCTCAGGAAGCCTCAGCTTAACGTTTAGATTCTCTGCACTTTCAAACAAAAGATAAGCTTCATTTTTGCTTATTTCATCGGCTTCAACTGTCGGTGAAAGGCTTGCGCCACGGTGATTTATAAGTTCTAATGTTTCAAAATAGTCTATACCTGCGTTTTCACAGAAAATCGCTAATTCGTTTGCCAAAGCCAAGTTTGCATCTTTTTCGGCAATCGTAAAAAGCAAAGCAGCTTCCATTGTTTTAACTTCTGAAACTCGTTTTACAGCTTTTCCAGTTATTATTTCAAATAAAATCGTAGCCGAGTCCAAGCTGTTTTCATCTAAAGCCGCAACTTTCAACTCTTGATTTGCGATTGAAGTGAAGTGTTGCCAACCCAAGAATTGGATGGGACTATAGACTAGACCAAAGTCTTCTCCTACCCTTAATCCTGACGTGTTTTCAAGAGTTTCCTTGATTACTCCTTCGGTAAAACCTAAACTCGCTATGCCTCCGTAAATAAATAATACTCCTCGGCTAAGTGCCTTTCCAACTTGCTTGCAGGTGTATTCTACTCCTGAGTAGTCTGGTTGTTTTTTGTCGTCAATTTTTGCAGTAAGCGTCATGACAATTATCTTACTCTGTGAAACTGCGTTTTGCAACTCGTTTGTGACGCTCAGCAGCCCTCTCCTCAAAAAAATCTTAAATTTAGTTTCTATTTCTCGATCGGAAAACATGGTTTTCCGTTTAGATAGATGTCTAATCAGAGTTAAATCTGGATCAGTGCAAATCACTTTGAAACCTGCTTCAACGAAAGAAAGTGCGCAAAGAATTCCCTTTTCTTCACATCCAATAACACATACAGTGTATTTTCCACGTTTCTCTTTTGTATCTATATCTTCCGGTTTAATATTTAGAACTGCAACCATGAAAATGATTTCTCCTTTCTCAAATGCAACCTTTAGGAAAGGCTAAATGGTTGCAAGGATCTGTTTAAGCGTTATACTGTAATCTTTGACAAGCTTTAATGCTTTTTCTTGGCTTTTTGCTTCTGCATATAACCTGTAAACGGGTTCTGTTCCGCTTGGCCTCACAAGAATGGCGCTTTTGTCATCAAACCAGATTTTTAAGCCGTCAATAGTGCTCATGTTAGCATACTTTGCCTTCTCAAGTAGTTTTTTATGAACTATTTCTTTTTTGTCTTCTGAACAATCCACTGTTCCCTTTTCAATGAAGTACTTAGGTTGTTCAGCAATAAGTTCTGATATCTTCTTACCTGTCTTTGCCATGATACCCAAAATCAAGGAAGTTGTCATAGCTCCATCACGGACTGCTTGGTGAGGACCATAGAAAACTCCACCATTTTCTTCTCCACCCAATTTGGCTTTCACTTTTTTCATAGTATGCGAAACCGTTACGCTACCCACTTTAGTCCACACGATTTCGCCTTTGTAAGCCTCAGCAATATCCCTGATAAGAGTTGAAGAACTCAATGGTGTAACTATCTTTGAGTTAGGATTTTCAATTAGAAACTGTTTTTCAATCACTGCGAATGTCTTGTCTCCCCAGTAGACTTCACCGTTCTCACCTATGAACATTGACCTGTCTGCATCACCGTCGAAGGCTACACCTAGATCTGCGTTTACAGCTTTCACTGTTGTAGCTATCTCCTTAAGGTTTTCCGGACGTGGCTCTGGCATTCTCCCCGGGAAAGTCCCGTCAATATTTGCGTTTATAGTGGTGACTTTGCAACCGAGTTCTCGCAGAAGGCGTGGAGTCGCCAAGCCGCCTACACTATTCGCGGCATCTAAGACAACATGATATTTCTTTTCTGCTATTTCGGGAATATTCACGTGTTTCTTTATTGCTTCAACGTATTCTTCGCTAACCACAGCTAATTCTTGTTTTGATCCTAGTACATTCCACTCCGCGAGTGCGGCTTTATCTTCGAAGTAAATGTTTTCGATTTCAGTTTCTTGATCGTGTGCGATTTCTATACCGTCGTTCCAAATGACTTTTATGCCGTTATATTCAGGCGGATTGTGGGATGCGGTGATTATGACTCCACCACCCATACAATGGTTTTTCACCGCGAATTGCAGTGCTGGAGTGGAAGCCATTCCTGCGAAAAAAACGTTGCATCCTGTGGCTGTTAGACCCGAAATAACTGCTCTAGCAAACATCGGACCACTGGTTCTGGCGTCGTGACCTACCAACAAGTCTTTTTTTCCGAAGAATGTTCCGATTGCTGAACCTACTTTTATGGCTATTTGAGGGGTTAATTCTTTGTTGGTGAGCCCTCGGATGCCGTTTGTTCCGAAAAGCTTTTGTGAGCTTATTTTCTCATCTCCCTGTTTTTAACAGATAATCTTGGATTTTAATATGTTTTCAGTAACTTCTCTACCTGGGCAGACAGCGATTTTATCTGTGAGTGAGACATTGTCTCTGATTTTTGCTTGGTCGCCGATTATGGAATCTTTGCCGATTTTGACGTTTTTTCCAATTTTTACACCTTCGCCTATTATGGCTCCGTTTATTGATGAGCTATCACCTATTCTTACATCTGGCAAGATTACTGAATCTTTTATCTGCACGTTTTTTCCGATGGTTACGTTTTTTCCTAGAATGGTGTAAGGACCGATGATTGATTTTGTTTCTATATTCACGTTTCTGTCCATTTCCACCGGGTCCTTTAACTCGAACTTGTCTCTACCTTTAGTTTTTTGTGTTTTGGCAAAAGTGTTAAGGAGAATTTTGTTTGCTTGCAAATATTCTTCTGGTTTGCCTATATCCATCCATAAGCCATTGATAAGATGTCCGTAAAGTTTTCCTTCCTTCACTAGTTTTGGAAAGACTTCACGCTCCATCGAAATATGTTTTTCTTTCGGGATGTAGCTGAAGATTTCGGGGCTTAGGACGTAGATTCCAGCGTTTATTAGGTTAGTTGGAGCCTTACCTTTAGCTGGTTTCTCTATGAACCTTTTTATTCTGCCTTTCTCTGCTACTTCTGCAACGCCGTATCTGGTTGGGTCTTTAACTTCGCAGAGCGCTATTGTAGCCAATGCATTGGTTTTTTTATGAACCTCCAGAATTTCTGCGTAACTCACCTCGGCGAATATATCTCCATTCAAAACCAAAAACGATTCAGAATGTCCGATAAGTTTTTCAGCTTTTTTTATGGGTCCGCCAGTTCCCAGCGGCGTTTTTGGCGGGTCAATAGAGTACTTGATGCGTAACCCGTATTTTGGGATTCGTTGCTTTTTTATATAAAAAGCTGCTAGTCCATTAACAGCTAGTATTGCTTCTTGAATGTTGTATTTGGCTATTCTTTCGTAAATCCATTGAAGCAGTGGCTTGTTGACGATGGGGAAAAGAGTTTTAGGTCTAGTGCAACTTAAAGGTCTGAGTCTTGTGCCAAATCCGCCTGCGAGGATCAAAGCTTTCAGTAAGTGTCACCTTCTTGGGTTTTTTTGGGGTCTATATTATCTGCATGTTTTAATATAAACAATTATGGTGAATCATCGTATGTTAGGTTCCATTGGATCTTTTGCGATTAGTTGCTAATTATTTTCTATCTGGCGTGCGAAATTTTTCTGTGGTTCTTTAAAAGTTCTTCAGTTAGTTTTGAGATCAAGTTGGGGGGGAATGTAAACCCCATACGGGCTCTTTCAATGAATCTCTATTGTACTCCAAACATTCTGTTGTTAAAAATTGGTTAGGAACAGCCAAGTTCTATTCCCATTCTATGGTTGCGGGTGGCTTGTGGGTTACATCGTATACTACATGGGTAACTTCCGGTATCTCATTTGCTATTCTAGTGGAGATTTTCTCGAGGACAGGGTAAGGGATTTTAGCAAAGCTGGCTGTCATGGCTTCGCGACTTTCCGTGGCTCTCACGGCAACTACATAGCCGTATGCTCTGGAGTCGCCTTTGACGCCCGTAGCTTTAGTGTCTGTTAAGACTGCAAAATATTGCCACAAGTTTTCTGCCAATCCGTTGTTTTCGATTTCCTCTGTTACTATTCTGTCTGCTTTCTTTGCAATTCTGATTTTTTCTTCGGTTAATTCGCCTATTATTCTGACTACCAGTCCAGGTCCAGGGAATGGTTGTCTATTGACTATTGCTTGTGGTAAGCCGAGCATTTTGGCAACCTTCCGTACTTCGTCCTTGTAAAGGTCACGTAGGGGTTCCAAGATTTTTTTGAATTTTATTTTTGCTGGTAGTCCTGCCACATTATGGTGTGATTTTATTTTGTCTGAATGTTTTCGAAAGCCTGATTCGATTCGGTCTGGGTAAATTGTACCTTGGATCAAGTATTTCGCTCCTGTTTTGGCGGCTTTCTCTTCGAAGACTCGAATGAATTCTTCTCCAATAATTTTCCTTTTCTTTTCAGGATCAGTTACGCCCTTAAGTCCGTTCATGAAACGTTCTTGAGCATTTACTCTTACAAAGTTGATTTCGAATTCTTGAAAAGCTTTCTCAATGGCTTCAGGTTCGTTTTCCCGCATGAAGCCGTGGTCAACGAAAACCGCAGTAAGTCTGTTTTTCAACGCTTTGGCTGCAAGAGCGGTTGCGACGCTAGAGTCTATGCCGCCGCTTAAACCTATTATGGCTTTCTCTTCACCTGATTCCGTTTTTATCTCTTTGACCATTTTTTTTATTATATCGTCCATTTGCCAGTTGGCTTCGCAATTGCAGACTTTGAAGATGAAGTTGCCGAGCATGTGCATACCGTTTTTTGTTTGGATGACTTCTGGATGCCACTGTAAGCCGTAGATTGGTTTTTCTTTGTGTCTGAATGCAGCAACTGGACAGCTTTTTGTGTGGGCTAAGACTTCAAATTCAAATGGCGGGGCGAAAACTGTGTCGCCGTGGCTCATCCAAACTTTTTCCTTCTTGCCTGCGCCTTCCAGTACCCCTACACTTTTATCGATTTCCACTTGAGCGATTCCATATTCTTTGCATGTTGCTGGTTCAACTTTTCCTTTGGTTATCTGCGCAATGAGTTGATGCCCGTAGCATAAGCCTAGAATTGGAAGGTCTATCTCCAAGATTTGGGGGTTAATTCTCGGAGCATTAGGTTCATAAACGCTTGAGGGACCTCCCGACAGAATCAAGCCTTTAACGTTGAGTTTTTTGCTTAGGGCGGCGATTTCGGTTGGTGTGATGTCGTGAGACACAATTTCAGAATAAACCCCGTGTTCCCTGATTCTTTTGCCTATTAGGTGGCAGTACTGTCCGCCGAAATCTAGAATCATTATTGTATCATATTTCATGATCATTTTGGCGTACTCAGATACTTGGATATTCTCTAGTAATTTAAGATTGCCATCTTTTTCCTATAAATTGTGAACAAGTTTTTATTCATGCAAATTATCAAGGTTTTCCTTTTCCAAAAAGCTTCTTTATTTACTTTGGAGCTGGTCAAACTAAAATTATTTAAATACAATCGGTTTCTTATCAAAAAGATGTTCAGGAAAGGTTTGATTGATTGGAAGAATGTATAAGAGGCGACAATTATGGAGTTAAATGGAACTGACAGAAAAATCTTGAAGAACCTTTTGGAAGATGCGCGGTTTTCAAGTAGGCAAATAGCGAAAAACGTGGGTGTTTCTGTCGGCACCGTGCTTTCAAGAATTAAGAAAATGGAAGACATTGGACTAATAAAGTGCTACTCGGTGATTTTGAATCACGAAAAGCTAGGTTACGAGCTTACTGTCGTAACGGAAATAACGGTTTCAAAAGGCAGACTTGTGGAAATGGAACAAGAAATAGCCAAGCTACCTGGTGTATGTGGCGTTTACGACGTAACCGGTTTAACTGATGCCATAATAATCGGCAAATTCAAGAGCCGCGAAGATCTCGGGAAATTTACAAAACAATTGCTGGCTTTGCCTTATATTGAGCGAACAAACACACATGTTGTATTGACAACGGTGAAGGAAAACTTTCGACTCCTATAGGTGAATTGTAGTCTTCACTTTTTCTTATATTTGCTTTTCTCAGAATATAATTTTGAAACCTAAGCAAGGTTGCAACATACTTGTTTGTTCGTAAGCGATAAGCCTACAAAAGAAAGGCTCGCTTCTGAGAGGCTTTTTCCATTTTTGTCTTTAAAATATCTCATTAGATAAGGCTTTTTTAATATATGGAAAAATTTTTAAGGATATTAAATTCAAATAGTATAGTTCAGTCAAATATAGGAGATTAAAAGAGAATGAAAAAAAGTTTTGCCGCTTTCTGTATGATAGCCTTTTGCAGTTTATTGCTTGTAAACGTAGGAATAATTAGTGCGGCCGAACCAGGCTATGAAAGAATAAGCTACTCAACTCAATTAGTCCCAACTGTTGATGGCGCTTGGACTTCCCCAGATGAATGGACCGATGGTGACATAACCATGATAAGTGAAGACGCTGAGTTCAGAAGCACATGGGACTTCGCGGATGCTGTCATGACAAGATTTCTTGTCGAATTTTTCAGTGACGATACTACTGATGCCGGAGACTACTGGCAAATGTGCATTGATGGTGATCAGAGCGGCGGCTCTGCTCCTCAAGCTGGCGACTTCCGGATAGACATAGTAGGACACGACACCCTAACGGTCTATGAAGGAGATGGAGTAGGTTGGACTGAGATTACTCCTGACCCAACCGATATAGAATGGGATAACTCGATAAGTGATTCACCGACCAATAGCACGCCACACTGGATCTTAGAAATCATGATTTCCAAAAATGCAGGGGTCGTTACAATGGGCATTTTATGGAACTTTAGATTAGCAGTGTATGACGAGAGCAGCACAGCAGGAGTTTTAGCGTGGCCACCCACTGATCAAGACGTTCCAGATGGTTATGGTATTGAAAATTATTCACCTGATGCTATTCCCGAGGGTTTTGGCATCGCAGTTATAGTTATGCTGTCGTCAGCGGCGGTTGTTGTTGGCTTCTACTTGCGGAAGCGGCCAAGAAAAGAGAGTTACCATTCAATAAAAGCAGGAAATATATGCTAGAAGCTACTGTGAGGACTACATCTCCACTCTCCCCTTCTTTTCTTTTCAACGTAAAGTTTGGCAACGTTTTTCACTTAGTAAAACATATTTTGCAATTACTCTTAATCTCAACGAGCTAGAGATCTCCAGTTCAAGTATAAATTATATGAGATTTTTTCCAATGCGACATTAATCTTTCTTTTTAATTTATGAAAAAGCTTTTAAGGATACTGAATTGACTAGGTCTACATAATCCAATTAAAGGAGAATAAACCACAATGAAGAGACATGCCTCAGTTGGTTTCAGCATAATTTTGTTATGCGGTCTACTTGCCTTGCAAACAGCACCTGTTAGTGGTTATCAGGAAGGATATGAAAATACAAATTATCAAGCATTAGACGCCCCTGTTATTGATGGCGCTTGGACTGGTGGCGACTGGACCTATGGCCCTGGAGAATGGGACGATTCAGCTATTCCTCCAAATCTTCCCGATACTTTCCTTTGGAGAGAAAAATGGACTTGGCCCGACGATATTATACAACACTTCCTCATTGAAGCTTTCACCGACAATACTGCCGATTCAGGAGATTACTTTGAATTTTGCATCGACTTGGATGCAAATGGCGGTACTGCTCCTCAGGCTAACGACTTCAGATTTTACTACGATGGAGATGGCACCCTGACGGTTTACGAAGGTGATGGATCAGGATGGGTTGAATACGCTGATTACATCGTGCCAGACGATATTCAAATAGAGGACTCAATGAGTTCCTCACCATCGGACAGCAACCAACATTGGATCATCGAACTCAACATGAACAAAGCAAAATTTGACGTGTCAGGGGCAGGTTACCAACCGTGGCTCAGATTAGCTGTGTACGATGCAAGCAACGAAACAGCTGGAGTCCAAGCATGGCCACTCGATTCGTCACCAGAAGTCCCAGATGAATGGGGTGTAGAAATGGGAACAACGGAAAACATACCTGAAGCTTTGACTGTTGGTGTTGTGATATTGCTATCTTCTGTAGCGGTTGCTGTCAGTTTCTATTTCCTGCGCAAACGTCCGCAACTGAAAGTTTTGGTTAAGAAATAATCGGAAACATAAACTGCGCCCTCTCATCTCCATAGAGAAAGCTTCCATTTCCCTCCCTTTTTTATTATCTTAAATCTTAGCGACAACATTATGACAATTCTGGGAAATGATAAATTCAACTGCCCGCTCAAATTAAATAATTTCTGAAAGTGAAAGAGTCGCAAGCTTGATAGGAAATTAAGCGGCATCTTTTTACCTCTTAACTTATCTATAGTAGGTTTTATATACGAGATTCTAACGAACTTGAAATCCAAATCAAGCTGTTATTCGGCTTAGGCAACCATGGATTGATTAGTAGTATGACGGAAAAATCATTGGATACTTTCACGTCAAAAGTTGGGAAAGCGGAAATCGCCGTGCTTATGCCCATACACAACGAGGCTGAAACAATTGAGCAGTGCGTTACCGAGTTTTATGATGTTGTAAGTCCTAAAATGCCCTTGGAGGTTATACTGAGCGAAGATGGAAGCACAGACGATACAGAAAACGTAATTGAAAGATTAAGCGAAAAGATACCTTTGAAAGCTGTTCTGTCTACTTCACGTAAAGGCTATGCTGGCGGAATAAAAGATGGGTTGAAACTTGTCACAGCGAAATACGTGTTGATAACAGATTCTGACGGGCAACACGACCCCAGAGATTTCTGGAAAATCTGGAATTTACGCTCGAAATATGACATAGTTAGCGGTTGGCGTAAGAAACGAGCTGACTCTATATATAGAAGGATTATGTCCCAAGTTTTCCAATTAAGAATAAAAAGCGCTTTTAATCTTCCAAATTTCATGGATATTACAGCTCCGTTTAAGCTCATGAAAACAGAAGTAGCCATACAGATAGCTGAAGAATGCAAGTACATGAGCGAAAGCTTCTGGAATGAATTCTCAGTAAGAGCTCACATCAGCGGCTTCAGCATAGGAGAAACCCCAGTTTCACATCGTATCAGAGCAGACAAAAGCGCAACTCGAGTCTATAAGCCATGGAAGATACCAAAAATCGCTTTCGCCCAACTCGTGGCTTTATCCAAGCTCAAATCAGAGCTCAAGATGTAATGGAGAACCTTGAATGGCTAAATTCAGCCGAGTGAGAATCGCTGTCCAGCTCATTGTTGGCATTGCAATATTACTCTGGTTGCTTCAACTTGCGAATTCAAGCGAAGTATATGCATCAATCTTACAATTCAATCCTACAAACTTGATCGGCGCAGTGGCTTTCTTTCTTGCCGCTTCCACTTTCGTGGGGCTCGCACTTTGCACCACCCTACGACGATCTAATCCAGAGGCTCCGCTGCGGCAAATCTTAATGGCTAGTTTTGCTGGGCAATTGTTAAGTGATGTAACTCCAGTTAGATCTGGCTATTTTCTAACGCCAGTTTTCCTCAACCAGCTAGCCAGCATACCAGTCGAAAAAGGTATGACAGGAGTTCTTGCCACTGGCGGAATTAACTCCTTCGTGAAGGTGATCGTATGTCTAATAGGCATAGGGTATTTCACGAGCTACTTGCCACTTCCACCTGACATCACTACTTCGTTACTCGTCGGAGTCGGAGTCTTACTTGTTGCGGGGATAATTTTTATGCTGATTATGTGGAATAAGCGATTCTCAAATTTGGTAGTCAAATTTGAAAGAATACCGCTAATTGGGAAGAAGCTTACCAAATTTACTGAAGTGTTCGCTAATGTTCAGAGCGAAGGGCGAAAAATTAGATACTCGCTGATTTTTGTCGCGATTCTGATATTATTGTCGATACTTGCAAATGCCACAGCATTATACTTTATTTTCAGCGGTCTCTGGTATCCCTCTCTTCACCTAATTGACTTCTTTTTCATAGCTGCTTTCGCCTCAGTATTAACATATATCCCGATTACAATAGCAGGTCTGGGTGTGCAAGAAGCTGGTTACGTTCTCCTCCTCCATATATTACATGGGCTTCCTCTCTCTCCTGTCAATCCAAGCTTTGTAGCATTTGCATTGATAACTAGAGCGTTATTCACTGGAACGGACATAATAGGAATCGGTCCATTGCTAAAAGTGGGATTGAAACAAGATTCAGCGTTCACGTTCGAAGTCAAAGAGACTCGAGTTCCCAGTAATTGTAGAATTTCAAATCAAAAGTGACGCCAAAGTCTTCTCCGGTTGTTTCTTCTCCGTCAATGATTCGGAACGTGAAATATCCGGCTCTGTCTACTTGCCATTCGAATGATGGATTTTTAATATCAGAACTGTTGTTAGATTGAATAAACCATTTCTTTATAAACATGAATTCTCCCTCTGGCTCTGCGATCATTTCTGCTGGGATTAGTCCAGTCCACAATTCAATTTCCAGCGATTGGGAACTGTTAACTGAAAATATCATTTTCCCTTCTCGGTAGTCAACAGGAAGCGGCATGTAAAGTCTGCCAATACATGGGTGGGTATTGTTAGTTGCAGTTGCATTGATCGTAACATGTTTGATCGGTGGAGCAAACTCTTTCTGAGCAAACTGCTCGTAAATTGTTTTTTCGTCGGTAGAACCGACATGATACACCGTTGCACCATTTACCCCAACATAGACCGGAGGTAAATAACGTGGGTCTCCAAAATACCTTGTAAGAACACAAGATTTGTAGGCAGGTGGCAATCTGGGATCTGTTGGGCTTGCCCAGGGAACGCTGAGAACATGTGTTATCCTCTTATCTTGAAGAAAATCGATACCTTCTTCTATTGTGTTTATTTTATAAAGTGGCGCTGACTCATTTCCATCCAGTAGCAGAATATCCCGTTCAAGATAGTATTCTTTGATGTCATAGGTTGCAATCCTTGCATCCAAAGGCGTGTTTTCGTTAATCCATTTCCACGCATCCGCTTCCTTAAAAACGTGAATCAGGTAACTCCACTTATCATCGCCTGGTCTCGCTGTGGGTTTTGCGGAATTCATGTATGGCAAGACAACTATGCTCGATATGACTACCATTGATATGAGAGTGAACGAAATAGCCCGTGTTAAGTTATTCAAAGTGAGAAATGATTTGATTATGACGGAAAAAAATATGGCCGAACAGGGTAAGGCAATTATGAGATAGCGTGGAAATGGAAGATGAACAATCATTATTAGAATGCCGATTAGGAGAAGATACGAAAGGACGATAATGAAGAACCGGTTCTGCAGGTAAGAAGGGATACTCTGCAACAGAGTTTTCTTCAGTTTTAAAGGGAAAATCATGAGCAGATTTTTCTGTTTGGAAAATGTGAGATAAGCTATGGCTATGACTAACATCGTTGCTCCTATTTTGCCAATTGCAATTGACCAAGCATAGATGGGTATTGTTGCGTAATTTTGAAAATGTTGCATTGTTGAGCTTAAAAGCAATGGATCCAAATATTCACCTACGCCCAGAAAGGGGTAAACGGGATTTCCCAACAACAGAAAATTACGCATGTACCAAGGCAAAACAACAGCTAAAAACAGAGCGCTCAACCAAGCGAAGCGTTTCAAACTTAACCGTCTATTTAACCCATAGAACAATAAAAGACCAATTGAAGCCAGTCCAATATAACTTATAAGGGCTGAAAAACCGCAAAGCAAAGTCCCAATTATTTCGAATTTTCTGCCCTCAGCGCCGTCTGAATTAAATGCCTTGAACAAAAAGAAGGCAGACAGATTTAACATTAAGATTAAAGCCAAGAAATAGGTTTCTTGAACAAAAAGCTCCCAAAAAAAAGGTACGACGCTTAAGGAAAGAACAGCAACAATGGAAATAATTTTGTCTCTACTTAAGATCAATGCAAACTTGTAAGTGGTTATCATAGTTGCTATGCCAAAAATTGGTGAAAGGATTCTATAGTAGAAGTCATTCGCAACTCCCGCGAAGTTATACAATGTGACAGCGGCAAGTTGAACTCCAGGTGGGTAACTCGCACTCATCTCCAAACCAATTGACGGTCCAGCGATTAGAGGGATGTTGCTTTCTTCGAATATGATTTTTGCATAATTAACTCCGTATGCCAATGAATCCCATTCGGCAGCTGGAAGAGCTACACTTTTGTATATTGCAGCAATAGTGTACAAAATGACTACAATTATTAAAACTGCTGTTAAAATTCTGAGCTGTGGTATCGCGTGAGTTTTTCTTGTGTTCAAAGAACCTATTGCCTTAGTTTTCAATTTTCGGTAAACTGAAGCAATAGCCAAGGTAATCAACAGAATCATCTGAGTGAGAGCTACTGTAGTAAGATTAATCTCCCATAATGTTCCGATCAAGATCATAACTGCAAAAGTTGAGCCAAATCCTAAGCTAATAGATAGCAGAAGTCTTTCTGTTGGATCCACTCCGTCTTTAGCCAGAAAATAGGAGAGTAGGAAACCATCAACAAATATTAGCGCTAGACCTATCCATCCACCGTCAATGGGAACCGGTACAATAGGCGCGCTAAACATGTTGGATAATGTCAAACTGGGAGGGAAGGAAAACAAAAGATGAAGATATACCCACATGACTAAAATAATAGCAATCAAGGTGAGGATTTTAGCAGAGTATCTTCCCATGTTTCTAGACTCCATCGTCAGTTTCATATGCAACCCCAACCCCAATTGACATTTTTAGGTCCACTCTCGTGACTTCCCACTCCTTTTCTCTCGGAACTATAACCAGTGTATACAAACCTGACTCTCCAGCATTCCACTCCAATGATGGGTTGACTTGTCCATAGGTTGTTGAATTAGGTGACCTAATGGCCAATTCATGTCGTCTCCACCATTCAGTTGTTTCCCAAGGTTGAATTACACCTTTGAAGACTTCGATGCATATTTCTTTCCCAAAAGAGTTGGTTTGCAGTAAAACTGTTGTGTTATCACGTAACATCGGAAGATATGCCATGAGTGTTGGGGGAACCGTCGCGTCTGTGGTTTCGTTTTCCAGAGAACTCAGCATAACCTTTCCGGGAAACTGAAAAGGCGCAGCTTCTATCCTGTTAATGGTGAAATTTTCCTCATAAGCGTGAAGTGCCAGTTCGACAAATCCTTCTTCAATCAAAGGAGCTAAAAGTTCAAAGGTCTTCCATTTGCCCGTGTTCTCTTTTTGGATAATAGCGTAACCATGAATCCATTCCTCTGAATAGGGATTGAGCAAATTTATGCTCAAACTGTCCATACCTATGTCTTGATAAGTTATTTTCACGCTTGTAATGTTCGGAGTGGCGACAAACAACCTTGCAGAGGTGTTACCAGCGATAACTGACTGTGCATATACTCCGTCAACTAATTGCGGTTTGCTCCATCCTTTCTGATTGATGGATATTAGAGTGGAAGAGTTTGTTGTTATTGGACTCTCAATTGGTCCGACATTGTATATGTCGGGATTTGCTTTGTTGTCAAATATTCTAGGGAAATAAGGTGATTCGAAAAACTGGGCCATTGGCAGAATGTCAAAATGACCGTGGGTATGGGTCCAAGCTACATCAATAATGTATTTCACATTCTCTGTCTGAAGAAATTGAAGCATGACTGCTGGGTCTGTAATATTATATAATTGCCGTGCTTCCCAACCGTCCAAATAAAAGAAGTAGTCATTACTGCTGTTTTTTATTTGATATATCCTGTTTTCGATAGCGGCTACTCTCTCTCCTTCCTTTAGGTGTTCATCAAGCCATTTCCAACCAATCGCCTCGGGAACTATGTATGTGATTACATCCCATTTTTCGCCATTAGGATTTTTGAAGAGCCAAATACCGTCCTCGGAAGGTGGGTCATGCTGGTTATCTCCTGATACTTTTCCCACGAAACTAAGTGTCAAGCTTGGGAAAAGAAAGGCGGTGAAAAGAAGCATTGCAAGACCTATCCTGATGATGTCACTTGCATGTAGGGAGCGTAAGCGTTTTCCTATTTTGGCAGCTGTGTTTCCAAATTTTCGCCTATTTTTCTTGTCGTATTCTTCACACTTTTCAAATGCTTTTAGAATCGGCAGGGCACTAAGGAGGGCAAATCCTGGCAGTGCAAGATTGATGTGCCTTGGGAAAGCCCATGTTAAGCCGCTGAGAACGAAAATGCTAGCTATGAGCGGCCATGTTGATACTAACCACAGTTTTTTGTCTTGATAAGGGAGTAGCACAAGTCCGACTACTGTGAAAAGGGAAATTGCTGGAAAGTGTGTACGATAAACGAGGAACATGAATATTCTTCCAAAAATCGTTGTTTCGGCTCCAAAAAACCCATTTATTCCAGACCACTTTAAACCTCTGAAAGTTGTTTCCATTATTAGAGGATCGATATTCATTCCGCCAAACAAAGTATAGGCACTAGGATAAATCGGGTTTCCAACTACAATCCAGTTTCTTAGGTACCAAACACTCCCTATAAGCAGAGTCGCTAAAACCAATACTGAAGCATGTTTCAAGTTAACACTAAAATCTTTTTTCCTCTTGACAAAATAGAAAATCAATGCCATAATGAAAAATGGCGCAAGATAAAGGGCTATGTATGCAGTAAGCAATGCAAATCCATAGAATACCCCACAAAGGGTCCAGTATCTCATCCTCCTGTCGCGTATTGCGAGTAAAAGAAACAGTATTGAAACTGAGCAAAAGAAAGCCAGCGTAGAATAGCTTGTTGCATAAAATGAGTATCGGAAAAACAAAGGTGTCATTACAAGAATCAACGCTGATATTAGTCCATACTTCTTTCCAGCCAGGATCTCTCCGATTTTGTAAATTGTTATGCATGTCATAATGCCCATTATCGGGGGAATAATTCTCAAGAAAATGTCTTCAATCGCGCCTATTTGAATATAATAATAAGAACCAAAGGAGGAAAATAATGCCGGGAAATTGGCACTCATCTGAATACCGATAGATGGCCCAGCTATTATTGGAATGGCATTGTTTTCGTACATCATTGCGGCCATTACTGCATGATATACCGTGGCATCCCAATGGGCGATAAGCGTTAAGAGTGCATTATAAAAGCAGAAAAAGAAGATTATTGCAATAGCCAAGTATGCTAGCGTCCAAGACTTTGGAGTAGGTAGTTTTAATATCTTCTTAAAGGAAATATAATTGTCTGCAAGGAATTTCTTCATTGATGGTCTTTCCCTTCCTCTTTGTTTGAAGAGAATCACTGAAAGAAAACCAATGCAGAGGAGCAAAATTGTAGCGTTTAGAGGAAGTCGATACAAGTTTCCGAAGATCCCGAGAATCATAGTTACTAACCCTGCTAGTCCCAAACCCAACCCAAGTGCGCATATGAGTTTCAAAGCTGCGGATTTCTCATGGGGCAACAACAAGTGCGAAGAGAGAGCTCCAAGTATTATTACTTCGATTGTAGCAAGAAAGGCTGATGGAAATCCTTCAATTTGAACTGGAGTGTAAGTAATCGTCGGATTGCCTATCCACGCCATGACTTGTTCAAATGCAATTATCCAAACCCGGTTTTCGTAGAGATAAACAAACCAAGCCGAGGCTAGGAAAGCTAGGATCATCAGAGGAATTATCAATTCCTCTTTCATGCTCTTTCTTCGATTTTCTGATTTATCGTTGCTTTCCATGCTATGTTCTCCTAGGCTCCCGCGGATGATTTAACCTGTATCTTCTGATAATGTATGCTCCTACTATTGCCAAAAGGGTCACTACTGCAATTGGCACAAGGAAAGACCACCACGGAGCGGGTACTGTAGCTCCAGTAATGACGAAGCAGGGTGATACAATCGTTTCTGTCTCAAAAAACAGGTGAGTTTTGTTCTCGCCCACCTTTCTTGTTGAGCAAGGGTCAAATTTGCTTCCAATATATTGATAATGTAACAGAGCGTTTTCTTCGATGTTCATGTTTTGTAGAGTTGCCCTTTCAAGGGCGAAAACTATCATAACGTTTCTGATTTTATCCTCTAATCCTGTTAGGTATCTAACGTCATAATATTGAATAATTGGAATGGTTTCCGGCGCATTCAGAATGAGAGGTTTGTCTTTCAGAACGTCTATTACTAGACCAACGTAGGTTGTTGGTTCACGAAAATCTATGGTTATGTTCTTTACCATCTGTTGTGCATCATATTCAGTCACATTAATATAGACGGTAGTCGCAGGGGTGGTCAAGGCAATTGACACTAAGGTCTGATTTATGAGATTGTCTGCAGGTGGAGCAGGAGAGAAATAGTCAGCCTTTGTGTATCCAAAGAAAGATAGTAAGATTAGGAGCAAAGCAAGAACAATACCTGCTTTATCACATCTACTTTGCGAATTTTCATCACTATTTTTTTCTGTGTCTTCCAGCAGTTTTCCACCATGTGCGCATGTTGTGAAAGCACGCACGTGGATGAGCTTTCTATGCATAAAATGGCCCCGCTGAGTTGACAGATTTGTATGGTAGTATGTTATTATTTAAAGCATCTGATTGCCACCGCAGCTTGCACACTGAGATTATTTAGTAGTCAAAAGTACGAAGATGGCAATTCATTTACGTGCAACCTGGAAGCACGCCCCTTGCCTTTTGCGATTTTCTCGTGTTTTTCTCAGATGAAGATGCATTTATCGAGCTGCAACGGTTAAGCATTAACTTTTAGAATCGCTTTGTCAAATTGTCCGTGGTTCCTCGGTTGAATGGAAATTCATTTAAAACCTCTGGTTTATCACACAAACTTAGCGAGAGCTATACTCTGATAGCAAGTTTTATTGGATACGCCCACGATTAAAGTTTGCTAAGCATTAAACGTGTGGCAAGAGGGTTCAGTAACAGTTGAAGAAAAACTGGTTTCATATAGCTTTAATCGTCTTAATTGCTTTGCCGATAATGATGTTATTTTTCTTGGATTATTCGAATTTGGAAGGCTACAACTATCGGCGTGATGGTGAAACGAATACCTTTGTAAAATGGCCAAATGCTTTTTTCAATGAAAGTTTTCTTTTTGAATTAACATGGAAAGGACGAATGTTTTTACTGGTATTCTTATGGATTGTGTTGATTGAATCCGCAATGGATTGGAAAATGTTCTTTGATGAAAAACCAAAAAATAGCTACATCATAATCGCTTCCCTAGTTTGCGCTTCAATACCAACATTTTATGTTCTAGCTACAAACTTTTTTGGATTAGACCTAACAATACTCCAAATAGGAGAGGATGTTTTTGGCATTCTGAGTGTTCAAAGGGGAAATCAGCCTTGGGACTTTTTACATCTCCACTGGCCCATATCAGTCGAATACATAGTTTTTGCTGTCTTTTTCACTAGTGCTATAATGCTGGCTTACAAAACAAAGGGACTGAAAGCCCTCTCGATTTCCTTGGTTCTCCTTGGAGGAATAGGGATTGCATACATGTTTGACACCGTTTTTCCATTTGGCGTTTTTAAGCCTCTTGAAGCGTTTGCTCTTATTACGGCAGCAGCAGCGGCTGGCATTTTGGAACTCTTAGGTTATTCAGTGATGTTGGTCTTTCCAAGGATCAGTGGTGACTCGGCTCTTCCGTATTTAACACTACATTTGGGCCAAAATTCTGCAACCGTTGGAATAGCTTGGGCTTGTGCCGGCGTTCAAAGTTTGTTGCTTTTCACGCTGATAATCTTTGTTTTCTTCAAAAAATCATACATTTCAGCATTCCGAAAATTGGCCTATTTTATAATCGGTCTTTTCGCCACTTTTTTTGTTAATGTTTCCAGAGTAATCTCAATAATGTTTGTTATGGTTAATGAAGGACGAACTGCTGGAATGACCTTCCATGATACTTATGGAGAGATGTATTCAGTAATCTGGATTTTCTTATACGTCTTATTGATCGGCTTTATTGAACGGTTCATGTTAGTGGAAAGGACACAATCTGCTTATAGAAGAGTCCGATCCTACCTCGGAGAGACCAAAATTAAATTTATCTCGAAAATTAGAGAAACCAAGGAAAAATCTTCAACCTGAAGAAAATGAGGTTTTTAAACAAAACACACAATCTCAGATTTTGCATTTTTAAAGAGCCTTTTACTCATTACTGAACAGAACAGTAGAAATCGATTGACACTGACAAACTCACTTCACCCTAAATTTAGCCCATGTCCTATTTTCATAAATATTGAGGACACTTCTTGCATTGGGATCATCGGTTGGTTCTTATATACGCACATAGACTAGAGAGTGGCTCAGGCTTTTTTCTTTTTGTAGTCGAGTTCTGGACGGGCGATGGCTATCTTGGTTCCTGGCGCAATAGGCGAGGTTACCCATACATTTCCGCCTATAATTACATTGTCTCCTACTATTGCGTCAGGTCCGAGGAGGGTTGCTCCCGAGTAAATTACCACATTGTTTCCGATAGTTGGGTGTCTCTTTATTCCTCTGATAATTTGTCCTTTTTCGTCTTTTGGGAAGCTTAACGCGCCAAGGGTTACTCCTTGGTATAATTTCACGTTGTCGCCTATTTCCGCGGTTTCTCCGATAACAACCCCTGTTCCGTGGTCAATGAAGAAGTTCTTGCCGATTTTAGCTCCAGGATGAATATCAACCCCTGTCAATGAATGAACGTGTTCGCTCATTATTCTGGGAATCAGCGGAACCCCGCGCAAATATACCTCGTGGGCAATACGATAAGTTGTTATTGCCAAAACACATGGGTAGCTGAGAATGACTTCTTCAATACTAACCGCTGCAGGGTCTCCATCATAAGCAGCTCCAATATCTCCTCTAGTAAGTGACCTTATCTCTGGAATTTTTTCTAAAAGCTCTCCAACTACCACCTGCGCTCTCTTTTGGCAGACATCAAGAGGACACTCTGTGATCTTACGGCAAATGTATTTGAGGCTTTTTTCCACTTCATTTGTGAGGCGAGTATAAACTGAGGCTAGAGTGGTGCCTAAAAAGTATTTGATATTAGTTTTCGTAACATTTTCTTTTCCTAAGTACCCTGGAAAGAGCACTAAAAGCAAGTCTTCAAGAACCTCAATAACAACTTTCTTTGATGGTAAGTCCTTTCCTTCAAGGTGATCCATGCCTCCGAAAGTCTCATAGCTCTCTAAGATGTTGTCCACGAGCTTTGGCAAGCTTTTTTCAAACCCTTTTTCATCCATTTCCCCGCTGTTCTTCAATAACGTTTTCAACATTCTCTCTGGGTTCCAGCAGGTTGGTTCCCTACGGTTCGGGGAATTTTTGTTCTTTTTTGGATTTGCCGGACTATAATTCGAGGTCAATTTTTTCACCTTATTCATAGTGTAGAAACTGTCGGATATAAGAGAACCTCTTCGCGCAATTATATTGTGGCGTTTTTCTTTCATGACTGTTTCTGAAACAGAGGCGTGCTTAGGTATCGCTCTCCGGTGTCTGGTAATACAACGACCAAGAGCTTGCCTTCGTTCTCTGGTCTTTCAGCAACTTGTAGCGCGCCATATGCCGCTGCTCCTGCGGAGATTCCCACGAGCAATCCTTCTTTCAAGGCTAGTAACCTCGAGGTTTGCATTGCATTTTCATCTTCTACCTTAATCACTTCATCCACTAACTCGAGTTCTAAGACGTCTGGAATGAAGCCTGCACCTATGCCTTGGATTTTGTGTGGTCCCGGCTTGCCGCCGCTTAACACTGGGGAGTTCGCCGGCTCTATGGCTATGGCTTTGAACTCGGGCTTGAGTGGTCTGATGTATTGCGCCACGCCTGTGATTGTGCCACCTGTTCCTACGCCTGCAACCACCATGTCCACTTTGCCTTCGGTGGCGTTCCATATTTCTGGACCTGTGGTTTCTCTGTGAATTTTCGGGTTGGCCAAGTTCTTGAATTGCTGTGGAATGAAGCTGTTTGGTGTGTTTTCGGCGAGTTCTTCAGCTTTTCTAATAGCGCCTTTCATGCCCTCCGAGCCTGGGGTTAGGACTATTTCGGCTCCGTAGGCTCTCAGCAGGTTTCGCCGTTCGACACTCATTGTTTCAGGCATTGTGAGGATAAGGCGATAGCCTTTCACTGCGGAGACCATGGCTAAACCTATGCCTGTATTTCCACTTGTCGGCTCGATAATGACTGTACTTGGGTGTAGAAGTCCCTGTTTTTCGGCTTCAGTAATCATACTCAGACATATACGATCTTTGACGCTTCCTGCTGGGTTTCGCGATTCGAGTTTCGCCACAACTGTAGCTTTTAAGCCTGCTGTTAGGCGGTTCAGACGTACTAGCGGCGTATTTCCCACTGTTTCCAACACATCGCTGTGTATTTCATTCATGTGCCTAACATCCGTTCAGTATAACGGCGTTATAAGGAATGCGGGTATAAAAATCTTTACTCCGACTTTTGCTAAAATGCAATTAACCACTCAGTATATTCATGTGAGACCTATGTGACGTAATTATCTTCAGTTTGTTTTGATTCTGTCTCACAAAAAGATTAAAAAAATTAGCCGTCTCAAAATAAAAATAAGCAATTGAAGTAAATCAAATTTGTCAACTGAAGTAAAGCCTTTTAATACGATCCCTGTTTCTATTATTTGCCACCCAAAAACCTCTACACCTACAAAAACTGCTTGAGCGGGGGTTGCCAAGCCAGGTCAAAGGCGTAGGCCTGAGGCGCCTATCCTGTAGAGGTTCGTGGGTTCGAATCCCACCCCCCGCACCACTTTAGCCTCTTCTAACCGTTTTCCGCGGTTAACTAAAGTTCTAAGCAACTCCCCGAGTCCTAATGCTTCTTTCTACCAGTTTTCAGAGATTTTTAACATATTTGGACCGAGTTCTCTACTCTTTTAGCCTAGTTCAAGTGGCAAAGCAATGCTGATGGTGACTTTTTTCAGTAATCTGTGGTTTTAACCCAGTTAAAATTAGAGCCTAAAGGTAATACCACAATGTATTTATTGTGGACAAAAAAACTTATGAAATCATACAAGAAAGGAAACTGGGAGTGAAGCGTTGACAATGTCGGAAAGCAACTCGGTGTTTATCGGCCGGAAACCAGTCATGAACTACGTTCTAGCTTGCATAACTTTCTTCCACGGCGGAGCAAGAAAAATAAGCGTCAAAGCACGTGGAAGGGCTATTAGCCGAGCGATTGATGTCGTGGAAGTGGTTAGACGCCGTTTTCTGCCCGATGTTAAGGTTTCACGAATAGGCATTGGGACAGATCAGCTTTCACCTCAAGATAAGAACAGTGAGATCACAAACATTAGCACAATAGAGATAGTCTTAGAAAGATAGACTCACCATTAAATGTCGAGAGCAGCGCTCTGCGCTCCTCATTTATTCACTGGAGGAGGGCTTCTAAATGAGGACCGAACTATGTAGTTTCTGTTTAAAGAGCGGTATACTATGCCAAAAGTGTTCAACGAAAGTCAAGTCTGGCGAAATCAGCAAGTTGGACTTGAAAATAGCCCGTTTGCTTTTATCTTTAGAGAAAAAATATCCTTCACTTCAAAATATTAGTTTCTACAAAGCAGTAAGCGTTGGCAAGACTCTGGCAATAATCGTTGGGACCGGTGATTTACCTCGACTTCTAGGTTACGGCGGCAAGATTATCAAAACGCTAGGTGAGGAAACACGCAAATCTGTTCGTGTTCTCGAGTGTGGTGTTGACGATCGCAAGTTTCTTGAAGATTTGTTTATGCCTCTCAGCATTCTTACAATTAACACGATTTGGTTGCCTGATGGCTCCACTGAAACTCGTGTTATATTGAAAAGAAAGCGCGGGAGCCAACTCCCTTTCGACCTTAAGGCTTTAAAGGAAATCGCCTCTAAAGTACGGAAAATGTCGTTGCGTGTTGAGTTTGCTAACTAAGGAGTGCTTAATTCATGAAGTTAGACTCCATTAATGATTGGGTGAGAACAGGTTACTCCTCGTTTTTAACGCCGGATATGGAAGGTAAAGAAGTTACACTTTTTGGTTGGGTTCAAGAAATAAGGGATTTGGGTGGAATCCGCTTCATTATAATGCAGGATAGGGAAGGCACAATACAAGTTACCATTCCAAAGAGGAAAGTGAATCCCGAAGTGCTGTCGAAGTCTGATATCCTGCAAAAACGTTACAGCATAGGTGTGAAAGGTACAGTGAAAAAAACAGCTATGTCGTCCAGAGGCTTCGAAGTATTGCCGAAAGAAATCAAAATCTTGGGCACAGCTGCATTACAATTGCCGATAGACATCACCGGTAAGACCCCTGCAAACATAGAAGTTCGATTAGATGCAAGAGCACTTGACCTCTGCCAAGAATCGAACATCGCAACATTCCAGATTCAACACTCCGCCGTAGATGTAATACGCGATTTTCTATTCGAAAAAGGCTTCTTGGAAGTTCACACACCACGAATAATAGCCTCAGCAACTGAAGGTGGTGCAAACCTATTCGCTGTGGATTACTTCGGAGAAAAGGCGTTTCTTGCACAGAGTCCACAGTTGTACAAAGAGCAGCTGGTGATGAGCATAGAGAAGGTTTTCGAGGTCGGTCCCTTTTTCAGGGCGGAAGAATCACATACTCGGCGGCACCTAAGCGAATTCGTTTCGGTGGATGTCGAGCAAGCTTTCGCAGACGCCGAAGATGTTATGGTTCTTCTTGAAAAACTCGTTCAGCACATCTGTATGGCTGTTAAGAAAAAATGCCTAAAAGAGTTAGAAACGCTCAAACATAAAATACAGGTTCCCGACGTTCCTTTTATGCGTTTAACTTATGACCAAATTCTCACCGAATTGAAAAAGGAAGGTATCGAGGTGCCGTGGGGGGAAGACATACCCACTGAGGGTTTTAGAGTCATAGGCAAGTTATATCCAACTTTCTATTATATAACCGACTGGCCTACACATTCTAAGGCATTTTACATAAAACCGCAGGAGGATAATCCAGAACTTTGCGAAGGGTTTGATTTGATGTGGCGGTGGGTAGAGCTCGTCTCTGGCGGAACCAGAATTGCTAAAAAAGACCTTTTAGTCGCTAGGTTAAAGGAGCAAGGGTTGAACCCGGAAGCTTTTAAGTATCATCTCCAGGCTTTTGATTACGGAATGCCGCCTCACGCTGGTTGGGCTATAGGTTTGGAAAGGCTAACGATGATGCTCACTGGCAAAAAGAACATACGTGATGTAACCTTTTACCCGAGAGATAGGAACCGGTTGACGCCGTAACTCTTTTTTTGTTCTTGATTTTTCTTATAGAACTTTGCTTCAGAAGGTAATAAAGAAGACCTACTGAGAATATAGCGGAGGAGTTGAAAGGAGAATGGCGAAAAGAAATAGCTTGTTTTTACCTATTGCCCTGCTAGTGGTTGTTATCGCTATTTTTGCCCTAAGCGACACAGGCGGCTCTTTGGTTTTTGCTAACAATCACGATAGAAGTATCGTTGATAAAGCCACAGGTGATGAGTTTAAAGTGAAAATCGCTTTTAAAAATACTGGAAAAACTGAAGGCACATGGGACATAAACATGGCTTTTGAAGATAGTTCTTGGTCCAAGATCGGGACGCCGCATAGTTTAACACTTAACCCTGGGCAAACAGAAACTTTAGTATGGGAAGGTATTGTTCCTGTTGATGCTCCAATTGGTTCAGTGGCGAGGCTTGTGTTATACTATGATGACTCTTTCAAACCGTTGAACTGGTGGATTCATGTAGTTCCAGACGCAGAACTATGCATAAAATCAAGTATAGTAGAATAAAACCCGATTTAGAAACAGGTTTTAGGAAGAAGCCAAGCGGAATAAGACTGAAGTTTGTCCGCCTAAAGGCGTAAGCTCTTTTTCTAAACGCAGTTGCTCTATATAGAAAGGGGCGGCAAATCAAGTGGATTTTAGTACTGAATTAAACCTTTTATCAGATAAGCAGAAATGTGATTCTGTGGAAATGTTACGTAAATGACAAAGTATTACGCTCTCCCGGTAACCACGAAATATTGGAAGCCCGGAGACAACTATCTGAAATGCGTTTTTGAGGCTGTAGAAAAAAGACTAGCTAGTGGCGACTTTGTCGTTTTCTCTGAAAAGGCTCTTTCAATAGCAATAGGCAATATCATAGACGAAAGCTCTGCAAGCCCAAGTTTCAATGCAAGGCTAATTTCTCGCCTCTGGATGCGAATCGTTTGGGGATACTTCTTGGGCGTTTTATGTCATCTTGGTTTGAGACTGAGACGAAGACTTCGTGAATACCCGCTTGAATCTGGTAGCCGCCATAAACAAATTGCTTTGCAAGAAGCGGGGCTTTTACAAGCGTTAATGTGGGGTTCCGAAGGCGCCATTGACGGTTCCAATCTGCCGTTTTCTTACGCAAGCTTGCCCTTGAATAAACCCAATGAGATGGCTGAGTTGATTTGCAAGCAAATCTTGCTTAAGCTTAAGAAGAGGGTCTTTGTCATAATTGCAGACACGGACAAAACCTACGCGTTTAGGAACTTCTATTTTACTCCTCATCCCAATCCGATGATTGGCATTCGCTCTCTTGGGGGTGTAACCGCTTACATAATCGGTAGGTTTTTCAAATTTAGGAAAAGACCGACACCAATAGCAGTAGCTGGAGGCCTATTGCAAGCGAAAGAAGCGTTAACCATCGTTAATATCGCTGACAGAGCACGCGGTTCAGGTTCAGGTGCAACAGTATGGGATATGGCTGCAAGATTCAATGCAGCAACAACAGGAATTAGTTGGAACATGCTATCAAAAGTTAAGCATAGACCCATTGTCATAGTCAGGAAAACATTAAACGTCACTGAAAAAACCCAGAATCACTAACCCGTATGGTAAATGTTGAAGGCGTGTTTTTGAAGAGTAAAGAATAAACATCTCTTTTCCTTTAATGAAGCTGTGGGCAATTCATGGAAGAAATAAAGAAATTGCATGCTTTTTTTAGTCCTCGTTCAGCCGCGATTATTGGCGCATCTAAAAAAATTGATAAAGCGGGAAATGTTATTTTCAAAAACTTCGCTTATAACAAAACCCGAGATGTTTTCAAAGGGGAAATTTATCCTGTTAACCCAAATGAGGACTCTATCCTAGGATTCAAATGTTATCCATCAATAACTGAGATTACGGGAGAACTTGACCTTATCGTGATTGTTGTTCCAGCCAAAGTCGTTCCCAAAATCATGAAAGAGGCAGTTATAAAGAAAGTCCAGACCGCCATAATAATTACCTCGGGATTCAAGGAAATCGGAAATATTGAACAGGAACAACAAATAGTAGCTACAGCTAAAAAGGCCGGAATCCGAATTCTAGGACCGAATTGCTTAGGAGTGTACTACCAGAAGACGGGCGTCGATACGCTGTTTCTTCCCGAAACTAAAGTCTTGACTACAGGAGACGAAGTGATTGCCACACCGAGACCGCTGGTCGGAGATATAGCCATTGTTACTCAAAGCGGTGCCTTCGGTGTTGCCGCCCTCGATTTTCTAGCAGGGCGCCAAATTGGAATCAGCAAGTTCGTGAGTTTCGGCAACAAAAGTGATGTGACCGAATCGGATATGATGCATTACCTGCTCTACGACATTGAAACAAAAGTTATACTTCTCTACGTGGAAGACATAAAATACGGAAGAAAATTCCTTAAAATAGCAAAAAAAGTAACCGCAAAAAAGCCGATAGTAGCTCTTAAAGCAGGGAAAAGCGCTGCAGGAGCCAGAGCTGCGGCTTCGCATACTGGCGCTATTGCTGGTTCAGACAAAATCTACGATGCGGCTTTCGAGCAGACAGGAGTAATCCGAGCAAGGGATATGGAAGAATTCTTTGACATGGGAAAAGCGTTAGCCATGCAACCTCCAGCTTTAGGCAAGAAAATTGGCATACTTACAGACGCAGGTGGTCCAGGCATTATGGCTGTGGATGAGTGTGAAAGCAACGGTTTGTCTGTTGATAGGTTTTCCGAAGAAACTCTACAGAAATTCCGGAGACTCAAGGATCAAGGAGTGCTTCCCAAGTTTGCGGCAACTTCTAACCCAGTTGACCTTACGGGTTCAGTGACGGATGATATGTTTGAGGTCGCGGCTGACCTCATGTTCCAGGATTCAGAAGTGAATGGTATCATTCTTCTAGGGTTGCATCATTTGCCTGCCCTGAGGGAAAAATACATTGACGGTGTCGCACAGATTTCAGGCAAATATGCCAAGCCAATCGTTATGTGTGATATCGGCGAGACTGAAATGGCGTTGTACACCCGGTCGCGGTTTGATAAGCTTGGAATTCCATCTTTTCCTTCGCCGGAAGACGCTGCGAGAGCCATGAGCGCTCTTTCTCGTTACGGTGAATATCTGAAAAAGAACAGTTGCTCAGAAGATTACATGAGAGAATTTTTGAAGAAAAAAAGCGACCTTAGAGGTTAGCCGTGACTGTGACTTCGCACCCATCTTCGAGTTGGAGTGTCTTTCTCAGGTTTACAGAGGCGATGACTTCTAAAAGATCATCTGGATACTCCGGAACTTGGGGAATTACTATGGCGCATTCTAAAATGCCAATATAAGTTTTGAAGAGCACCCCCTTATAGTATCCTTTGGCAGGGAAAATTCTTTCGGCCGGTGCTTTTTTAAGCAGTTTTCTCTTTTTTATGCTTTTTTTATTTAGTTTTAGGTTTAATGTTCCAGGGTAGGGATAGAAACTTAGTTTTTCTATTACTTGCCGTTTAACCCATGGCAGTTCAAGAAATCTTCTTCCGTTGCCTTGGCCAGAGAAAACTGTACCGATGAGTTCTATTCTTTTCAATGAGAACCGCGCTCCTCTATTTGGGTCATCACTTTGCAGAATTCTTGTAGTATTGTTATTTTTGTTCTTTTAGCCATTTTGCAACTTTTGCGAGAATCGGGTCAGATGATATGTCGATTACGGGAACGATCATTTTTTCTTTTGTCTCTATTGTTGTTGCGTATTTAGGCATGTTGGAGTAGCCGACAAAGGTCCAGTAGACTTTGCCTGTTTCTATGAGCGCCTTAGCTACTGCTGTGTTAGACGCGGGAAGAGGAAAATACAGAAAGACCACGCCGTCAACCCAATACAGTCCAGCCAGTTTGCCGCCAGCTATTACCGCGGTGAATCGCGCCAAGTCTTCAGGTGTTGAAAAGAATGTCCGTTCCATAACTATGATTTCTTTGAATGGTTCAAACTTAACGCTGACTTCACTTTCTTTCATGATGGGTCACTGACCTAAATTCTATTGTGTCGTCAGTTCCCTTTTAATCTTGTCATGTTTTAGGAAAAAGTTATAGAGTAGACGGGCATTAAGCCTTCACTATTAGGGTCATTAGAGGTTCAGGATTTGCCAGAAATTCGTGTAGCAATTGTAGGCGTTGGCAACAGCGCATCCGCTTTGATTCAGGGAACTCAGTATTATAAAGATACTAAAGAAAATACCAGCGTTCCAGGGCTTATGCACGTAAACTTCGGGGGGTATCATATAGGAGACATAAAGTTCGTCGCCGCCTTCGAAGTGAATAAAGACAAAATCGGGAAAGACCTGTCTGAAGCCATTTTCGCTAAGCCAAACTGCGTCGTAAAAATAGCAGATGTCCCTACCTCGAATGTTAAAGTCTCATCAGCGCCTATAATGGACGGTGTGGCACCGCACATGCGGGAAGTCTTCAATGTCTACGATGAAAAGTCAGAAGGCAGTGCCGATGTAGTTCAGATTCTGAAAGACGCAAAAGCCCAAGTTCTTATCAACTACTTGCCTGTTGGAAGCCGAGAAGCTACACGTTTCTATGCACAATGCGCCTTGGATGCAGGGTGCGCCTTCGTTAACTGCATGCCCGAATTCATTGCCTCAAACCAAGAATGGGCTAAAAAATTCGAGCAAGCTGGTTTGCCCGTGCTTGGAGACGACATAAAAAGTCAAGTTGGCGCGACCATATTGCATAGGAATCTTGTAAGGCTTTGCTTGGATCGAGGTGTAATAGTTGATGAAACGTACCAACTTAACTTGGGCGGAGACACGGACTTCTTGAATATGACTGTAGAAGAGCGGCTGAAAACAAAGCGAATCAGCAAGACCGAGGCAGTCACAAGTCTTGTTCCGTATGAGTTGCCTACCAGAATCGGGCCCTCAGACTACGTTCATTTCTTGAATAACAAGAAGATATGTTACATAACGCTTAAGGGCCGAAAATTCGGCGACCGCCCTATAACGATAAACGCTAAACTTGAAGTTGAAGACTCACCTAACAGTGGCGGCGTTGTCATAGATCTGATAAGAGCCGCAAAAATTGCTTTGGACCGCAAAATCAAAGGTGCATTGCTAAGTATGTCTTCCTATGCTTTTAAGCATCCACCGATTCAAGTGCCAGATCCACAGGCGCGGCAGTGGACGGAAGACTGGATTTTAGGTAAAAGAGAACGATGAAATCTCAGAATGCTCCCTGTAAACGAGGAAACATGCCACTAAAACTTTTAAGCACTAAATCTTCAAAGATTATTCATTGTTTAGAGGTGTATACGTTTGGTGAAAGTAGAAGATTATGAAGTGCCTGAAGACCTATACTACTCAAATGATTTTGCTTGGATAAAGGTAGAGGGAGAGAAGGTGCGAATGGGTATAACCGACTATGCCCAAAGGCAGTTGCGCGAGATAGTTTACGCTGAGCTGCCAGGAGCAGGGACAGAATTGAAGCAGAACGAGCCTTATGGCACATTGGAGTCGGTTAAAGCTGTTTCTGACCTAGTCGCGGCAGTAAGCGGAATTGTAGAGGAAGTCAACACGGAAGTCCAGTCGCAACCAGAAATTCTGAATGAAGACCCCTACGTGAAAGGCTGGATAGTAATCGTTAAGCCGGCAAACTTGAAAGCGGAACTTGCTAACCTCATGGATTTCGATAAAGCGGTTGAATGGCATCAAAATCAAAGCAAATGAAGGAAACCTTGATGGCTAGGCGAATACTCGTTATCGGAGTCAATGCTGCCGGTATGGAAGCAGCGTCCGCTGCGCGAAAAAAAGACCGAACAGCTGAAATGACCCTCATGAGACTCCGCTGAAAGCAAACTATTACTCTTCTTTCTTGAATACTTGTGAGATGTAAGAGTTTTTATTTTGCTAATTAAGAACTTGTCCATATTAAAAAACCATTGTTAATCCCAGAAGTCAATATAGCCCATTCTTTTTTAGGCCCAGAAGCTCTTGGAATATTCCCCTAACACGGTTTTGTATACCTGTTTTGTTTGTCGAGCGATTTTTCGCCAATCGTACTTTTCTTGTACTTTTTTATAAGCGTTTTCTTCAATGTATTTTTTGTAATTTTCATCTAGAAGAATTTTTGTTATGCCGCATGCTAGGGAGTCAGTGTTGTTCGGATACGCTTTGAATCCTGTAATATCGTGGTCGACGATTTCGGATAAGCCTCCTGTGTCGGATACTACAACAGGACTTTTTGCCGCCATTGCTTCTAGAGCTACTATTCCAAATGGTTCAAACAAGGATGGTACAACGGAAACGTCGGCACACTTCTGGAGTCTAAGCAAGGTTTCATCGTTTACGAATCCCAAGAAAAGCACTTTGTGTTCTAGTTTCATGCTTCTGACGATGTTCAGGAGCTGCTCCTTCATGTATCCACTTCCTACGATTATGAATTTGGCGTCAACCTTCTTCAAAACTTCAGGAATAGCATTGATTAATACGTGAATGCCTTTTTCGTAAACCATTCTTCCAACGTAAAGAACAATTTTTTCATTAGACAACGCGAATTTAACTCGGAACGTCTCGCAGTTTTTATTAACTGAGCTTTCATAAACTCGGGTGTTAACGCCATTAGGGATCATGACTAACTTGTCTTCTGGAAGTCCGAAAGCCCATTTGACGTGTGAGACCATGTAATCGCTGCAGCAGATTACCTTCCATGCTTCATAGGTCAACCATGCTTCGGTTCCATGAATCATTTTTTCTGTGTCCGTATGAAGACCATCTCTTCGGCCAATCTCAGTTGAGTGCATAGTAACCAAAAGCGGTTTCCTGAAAACATGCTTTAGTCCTATCCCTGCTGTTGCAACCAACCAATCATGCGCGTGAAAAACATCAATTTTGCCTCCCATCTTTTTCACGATAGCAGCGGCTTCCCTTTGCATGTTCAGGTTCATTAGGTAAACCCACGTCGCAAAATCTGGCGCTGGGTTCTTATAAGAATCTACGCGGTAAACTTCAACGCCGTCTATGACTTCATGAGCGGGCGCACCAGGAAAATCACATGTTACCACATAAACTTTCACACCGCTTTCTGCTAAACTATTGGATAAGAAAAAAACGTGAGGTGAGATTCCTCCTATGACTCTCGGGGGGTATTCCCAAGTAAACATCATCACGCTTAACTTTTTTTTCATTTGCTGTTTGTCTCTCTTGCCATAGTTTTGTAAAGCTTCAATACGTCTTTTATCCAGGAGTTGGCGGTGGGCGCAACAACTTCAACTTTTTCTTCAGGAACATTATGTATTCTAATAATTTCATCCTGCATCCACTTTGACTTAACGCTCACTTTTTCTGATTCGTAAAAGCCCAGCCACTCGATACTTTTAATTGACATGTTATGCGGTGTATTCGCATTTGTAGAACGGTGATCCTCCAAACTCTCCACTGAATAAATAAACGGTATGTTAAGCGCATTTTTCAAAGTAACTGAAGCCGGTATGAAATGCCAGTCGTAAACATCTATAAGGTCAACCTGTTTACCTGTTTGATAGTAAATGTTTGCTGCGGCTCTTTCCACTTCTTGATTCAACGTTAAATCCCATGTTAAAACACCTATATGAGTGCGAATTGGATTTGCTACCCTTACAACTTTCACTCCGCTTGCTTCTTCGATCGCACCAGTCAAGGAATCATGATAAGTGACGATATACGTTTCAACTTTGTTCTTTACCAGCTGAGTTGACAACGCGTCTATGTAATCCGCGAGTTGTCCGACAACTCTAGGAGGATACTCCCACGAAAAAATTATGACGCGCATCTAATGTCACTACGTGAAAAGAGAACAGACTTTGATTATTCCTCTTGCATTAAGATAGTAGCGTTTTTTTCCTTCATTATCAACGAACCTCTCGGCAAATCCCTCAGACTTGTAATTATCAAGAATGCCTTCAATCTCTGATTGGTCTTTTTGCAGAATTCGTGCCACTTCTTCGCCTCTTCTAGCCAAATCAGCAGCAGTTGCGCATAAATTGTGAAGCGTCTGTAAAACCTTTTCTGGGAAAGGTAATTCTTCTCTCATTTCGCTTGCACCTAGCTTTAAATTGACTATTGTAAACTTCTCTTATAAACGCATGCGCGTTTGAGTTTGTTCAGAAAAGTTTGACCGCCGCCTGCACATGCCTGCTGAGCTCCTTGTATCTTTCTTCCGCAGCGTCAAGAATCGCTCTTCTTAGAGGTTTCCCCTCAAGCTTTGTGGTTCTGGCTCTTTTGAGTTGCCTCGCCAAACTTGCGTCGTGCAATGAGTTCTCCACCCAACTCTCAAAATCTCCTCGTCTATTATGAAATTCCAACGCTCTAACATTAACCGTTTGAACCGCTTTGGCAAACCCTTTCAAACTCCATGTCATCAAACCGGTATAGTTTTCTTTTCCAGCTTCTGTACAGAAAAGAAAAGGTTCATTAGCCGTTAAGGTTGCAAGTCTAATTCTATTTTCAAAGTCAAATAGCAACGTTTGAGCTGCCACGAAAGCATCCATAGGCGACTTGAAGGGACTGAAGTACGCGTGAACTTCTCCTGGTGCTCCGCCTGCAGCAAACATGTAATAGAGATGGTCACTCGTTTGGAAATAACGCCAAAGCTTTAGTAACTCTTTATCCTCAGCCTCTTTAACAAGTGGTTCAAGTCTACGTAAACTCGTGTAGTATGCCCACTGCATGGCATTTCCCAGCCAGCCGCTTGAGTCCCTTTCAAGATCAGCCCAAGAAACTGTGCCACCACCTTCGGGAACATCAATCTCGCCTTCTGGTGCATACTTTTCCACGATTTCAGAAGGGGTAGCCATATTCAATTGTTCCCGTTTTAATATTTCCTCAGGTAGATGCTTCAGAAAATCATGTATGCCTGTTTCTGGCCAGTGATGTTCTCCAAAAGTTTCATAATCGGGAAAAATATTGATGCATTGTCCCTGACTTTCAGATAACCATTCTACATATTTATCAGCCGTAAGTGGCCATTCACTCCACCATCTCGCTGAAAACCTAAAGCCTATGTCATCTGTCAATTTGTAGTTACGCAACAACACCTTAATTTTGTTGCATCCTTTCGGTGTGTACACGTAGTTCGGAGATTTTTTCCCAAGTATTTTTTCCACACCCTCCATGAAAATCCCCTTATACCCCAAATTCTCCACAATATCTGCGATTGTGTTGTTGTAAAGCAACTCAGTGTTCTCAAAAACGTTGGGCTTATAATCCAGCAAGTCCTTCATTGTTTGCTTATGCATCTTAATCTGTTCAATAAACTCACCTTTTTCAGGGTAAAGACTGGCAATAGAATGATAGTAAGTTTGGCTCAGAAATTCAACACAACCTGTCTTCGCAAGCTGCTTGAAGGTTTCTAATAGGTCTTTTTCGAACATTTCGCATTGTTCCAAGAAAACGCCTGACACGCTAAATGAAACCTTAACCTGCCGCTTATCCTTTTTGTTCTCGTCAATTAAGTCAAGCAGTATCTGGTTCGAGGGAAAATAGCATTTCACAGCTGCTCTTTTGAAAATCTCTTTGTCAACATCTTTATCAAAATAATAATCAAACAGGTCCTCTTTTTTCAATCGCTTGAAAACCTTGTTTTCCCAAAATAGGTTTCGTTTCAACCTATGTGGCTGATGAACCTCAAACACAAGTACAATATCAGTCAAGCTTCATACGCCTCTGCTAACCACTATCAGACACCACATTTATTTCTAATTTGCCATCCCTGAAAGCCGAGAAAATGGTCGTCGATAATATTCAACTAAGACAAGTTCCTTTTCAATACCTTTGAATAAAGAAGTACAAGTTATTTCGAGCACTAGTGTACACAGTCTTCCCCAACATTTAGGATCTATGTTTTTGTCGGAAAATTATTTAAGACAAGACTGGTGATTACTCCGTATTAAAATTGGTGATTATTAATGGCTATAAAAGTAGCAATAAACGGTTTCGGTAGAATCGGAAGATTACTTTACCGAGCAGCCATTGAACGCAAAGCAGACATTGACTTCGTAGCAGTAAACGACCTTGCAGACGCCAAGACTCTAGCACACCTGCTGAAATACGACTCTGTTCACGGAAGGTTCAGTGGCAGTGTAGAAGTTACGGACGGGAACCTCGTTGTCTCCGGAAAACCGCTAAAAGTCCTAAGCGAAAGAGACCCATCAAAGCTTCCGTGGAAAGATCTTGGTGTATACCTAGCAGTTGAGTCTACAGGATTATTCAGAGATAGAGCCAAAGCTTCAATGCATTTGCAAGCAGGAGCCAAAAAAGTGCTTATTTCAGCACCAGCTGGAGACCCTGATATAACAATCGTTTTAGGAGTAAATGATCAGCTATACGACCACGAAAAACACAACATTCTATCAAATGCTTCATGCACAACCAATTGTTTAGCGCCCACAGCAAAAGTACTGAACGACAACTTCGGATTGAAAACAGGACTCATGACAACCACACACGCTTACACAAATGACCAGAAAGTACAGGACCTAGTACATAAAGACCTGCGAAGAGCAAGAGCAGCAGCAGTGAATATCATACCAACAAGCACAGGTGCAGCAAAAGCAGTCGGTTTAGTCCTGCCAGAATGCGCTGGAAAATTAAATGGCATCGCACTGCGAATTCCAACACCAGACGTTTCAATCGTAGACTTAGTTGCCATACTTGAAAAGGAAGCTACGGCAGAAGAGATAAACGCTGCATTCAAGAAAGCTGCAGAAGGCGAATTGAAAGGCATACTTGACTACACAGAAGACCCGATTGTCTCAACTGATGTGCTCCACAGTACATACTCAGCTGTCTTTGATGCTCAGTCAACAATGGTTATAGGCGGTAAAGGCAACTTTGTGAAAGTGCTGTCTTGGTACGACAACGAATGGGGCTTCTCCTGTAGAATGGTCGACTTCATCGAAATGATCGGCAAAAAAGCAGGACTCTGAACGCCCGAAGCTTAATCTTTAAAACCTTTCTCCATCCTTTTCTTTTTGAAAATTGAGAGTGAAAAACATGGTAAAATACCTCACACTGGACGATCTCAACGTTAAAAATAAGGTAGTCTTAGTACGGGTAGACTTTAACTCAGAAATAGACGTAGAAACAAAAAAAGTCGCAAGCGACGTACGCATTCGAGCACATGCAGAATCCACAATCACTGAACTAGCTGAAAAAGGAGCAAAAGTCGTGATTTTAGCGCATCAAGGACGCAAAGGCGACCCAGATTTCACATCGATGAAACCGCACACTGAAGTCCTGGGAAAAATCTTGAATTGCCCAGTCTATTTCGTCGACGACATTTACGGTGAGAAAGCAAAAGAAGCCATAAGAAACCTTCAAAGTGGAGAAATTCTCGTCTTAGATAACGTCAGGGGGTTCGATGAAGAAACGAAAAAAGGAACACCAGAGGAACACGCGAAAACAGAGCTTGTGTTGAATCTTGCTCCGTTGGCAGACTTGTTTGTTAATGACGCATTCGCAGCAGCTCACAGAGCTCACGTGTCAATGGTTGGATTCACGGCAAAACTGCCAAGCGCTGCAGGTCGCATAATGGAGCGTGAACTGAAATCCCTCAGCAAAGCGTTAGATAAACCTGAAAAGCCGTGTATGTTCGTAATGGGTGGAGCAAAAGCAGAAGATTCACTTGAAATATCCAAGTATGTTTTAAGTAACAGCATAGCTGACATGGTGCTTACTGGCGGCGTGACTTCACAGGTTTTTCTCGCTGCAAAAGGCTGCAAACTGGGCGAAAAGACCATGGTTTTTATAGAGAATAAAGGGCTCACAGACCTCATCCCAGGAATTAAAGAGCTGATGGAAACGTATCCCAAGGGAATTGCTGTTCCAGAAGACTTGGCACTAGACGTGAACGGAAAACGCAAAGAAATTTCCGTAGATGAGTTACCTGCTGACTATTCAATATTCGATGTTGGAACGAAAACAGTTGAGAGCTACAGTAAACTCTGTAGATCAGCAAAATCCATCGTTCTCAGCGGACCAATGGGCGTCTACGAAAACCCAGAATTCGCCGTGGGCACAAAAGGAATCTTCGAAGCAATCGCCGATTCCGAAGCCTTTTCGCTTGCTGGCGGAGGACATACAATATCAGCATTAAACCAATTCGGGCTATCAAGCAAAATCTCTTATATAAGTACTGCCGGCGGAGCACTAATCGAGTTCCTAATGGGCAAAGAACTTCCAGGCGTCGCAGCCTTGAAAAACGCCGTGAAAACAAAAGTCACTTAAAACATTTTTTCTTTTTTTACTCAAAGATAACATCCTCAATTTGAGATATAACCGAACAATAGAGCTGTTGGATGACATCTCCTTCATTTTATGCAATGAACCATTATTAAGATCCAAACATGCTGGTTTGGAGCTTGTGCAGCACAGTTTATGCTAAAAAAATAGAGTTAGAACAAAATTGTGGTTAATGTTAACTGTAAACGCTGTGTGTTTTTATTTTCCGATTACTCTAACGTTTTCAACGAGAATCCACGGTGCGACTAGTTGACCCATTTGTCGTTGGTTATTTGCTGTTGCGGTAACGTTTTTTAACACCTCAAAGATGTTGCCTGCTAGCATTACGCCGCGTGTTGCGTGTGCTATTTTGCCTTTGCTGATTTTCCATGCGGGTGTTGCAACAACTGAAAATTCACCACTGATAGGGTTGCTGCTGTGGGAACCTTGCAGGTAGTAAATTATCAATCCGGTATCTACTTCGCTAATGAGTTGGTCTGGCGTCTTGTTTCCCGGCATCACGTAGAAGTTTGTGGCTTCAATGCTAGGTGTTGACAGATATCCAGCTCTTGATGCGTTTCCAGTGCTTTCCTTTTTTTCCTTTTTTGCGGCGTAATTGTCGTATAAGTAGTTGCACAGGATACCTTTCTCTATAAGAGTAGTTTTCTGGTGGGGTGTTCCTTCCCCGTCAAACGTCCAAGTACGGAGGCCGCCCGGCAACACGCCGTTATCGTGGATTGTAACATTTTCTGAGGCAACTTTTTCGCCAATTCTGCCTTGAAAGGGTGACTGGCTTCTCTGAATGTTGTCGGCCTTCAGCGCGTTAATCAGCGTGTAATGAAGTAACTCCTGAAGGGCAAACTGAGTCAAAATCAGTTTGGTTGTTTCAGTCTTAATTCGCTTAGTATTTAAGGAGGAAACTGCCAAACGCGCGGCTTCTTTTCCAACCCACGCTGAATCAACATCAAGAGTTCTTCCGGCATTGAATTCGAAGCACACTGGCGTCACTGTGTTTCTTTCTTTAGCCACCGCTGCCAAGCTACACTCCATTATGGTTCCCTTGTCAAAGCCTTCAACTCCATTCGAATTGACTAGGGCACTCGACAAGTACGCTGCGCCCACACCTCCTTCAATTGGGAAAACACGTTTGTCAACGCTCAAAGATGCGTCTAATATGTTGGAAGCGATATCCACTAGGTCTTCAGAGCGGAGTTCATGAATTTTGGAGTCATAGATTTTCTCGGAGGCAAAATAGGGTTTCTTTTCGGGAAGGCCATTCCAGTCTTGGTCGGGCTTGCTTGCCCTCGAGGCGCTTAAAGCTCCGAAAATTATTTCTTCGATGGCTTTCTGCTCCTCGAGGATGTTCGTGTAAGCAAACCCTATCGCTTTGTTAACTAATACTCTGACTCCTAAGCCTCGATCAATTATGGTGTTGGTTTTGGTTATTTGTCCTCGTTCTATGCCTGCATTCATGGCTTGGCTTTCATAAACATAAGCTTCAGCTTCCACAGCGCCTTTTTTTAAGGCTTTTTTCACGGCTTTTTCTGCTAAGCTCAACATTTGGTTTTTTTCAAGCACTGCCACCAACAATCACCTCTTTGACTCGTATAGGCGGTCCACCGTCGCACACGAAGGCGGTTTGGCCTTTTCCACACCTTCCCGGCCACAATTCAAAGTCTTTTCCAACAGCATCAACTTTGAAGAGAGTTTCAAGAGTATTACCACTTATTGACGCGCCACGGACGGGAGCTCCTATCTCACCGTTTACTATTTCGTAGGCTTCTTGGATACCCACTTGGAACGTGCCGTTCAAGTTCGCTTGTCCCCCTCGGAAACTTTTGAAATAATAACCTAAACGTATACCTTCCATTAATTCTTCGAGAGAGTGGTCTCTTGAAGCCATAAACGTGTTGCGCATGCGGATTAGGGGTTCTGCTCGGAAGTTTTCGGCTCTTGCGTTGCCCGTAGGTTCAGTATTAAATTTTTGTGCTGTTTCACGGTTATGCATTAAGCCTGTGACTACGCCATCCTTTATGAGAAGCGTTTTCTGAGCTGGAACACCTTCATCATCATATTTGAAAGAGCCAAAAGCGCCTTCAATTGTTCCATCATCATAGAACGTTACTAAATCTGAACCTATTTTCTTCCCAAATTTATTCTGCAAAACACCTCCAGCTAATGCTAGATCAGCTTCTGCAAGATGTCCAAAAGCCTCATGTACGAAAACGCCTACAACATTAGGTCCCAGCACCACTTGCGATTTGCCCCCTTTAGGAGACTTAGCCCCAAGCTGTTTGATTGCGCGTTTTGCTACCTTTTCACCTATCGCTTCGGGAGCTGAGTCAAATACTTCGTATCCCGCTGTTGAACCTATTTCTTCCCTGCTGAAGGTGAAAACACCTTTGCTCGAAGCTGTGGCTGTTATCCTTGACCAGAGGTAGAGCTTATCCTGTTCGATGCATGTGCCTTCACTGTTTGCAAAATAACTAGTGCCAGTTAAGTCCAAATAATCAATAGTGCAAACTTTAACTCGTTTGTCGTAGCCCAAAGCCGCTTTGTTTATTGCCAAAGCGGTGTTTATCTTGTCTTCCATAAGGACGGTCGACGGCTTCTTCTTAGATTTTGTTTGAACGTGGTCTTGCACGGTTTTAGTTTCCGCAAGCTTTATTGGAGTTTTCAATCGTGAACTTGCGTTTTTCGCCATAATGCAGACGTCGGAAACAGCTTTCATCAAGACTCCGTCGTCTATGGAACTAATTGATGCGAAACCCCAACCACCGTTTACAAGAACGCGCAGTGCTATCCCGTTTTCAACGCCTTGTTTGGCAGCTTCCACTCGTCCTTCCTTAAGGGTAAGCATTGTTTTGTGAAGTTTTTGCATTCGGGTTTCAGAGTATTCAGCTCCGAATTTCTGAACCGCGGCGCTGTTGATTTTAGCTAAAATGTCTTCCACGAGTTATGTACCCTCTGTGACAGTTTTAGATATGAGTAATAAATGAAAGGCAATAAAATCGTTTTGTTCTCGTTTAAAAATGCAAAACACCATGAAACTCGGTCACCAGAAATCTTCAAGATTCGACTGTCTTACTTGTCCACGCTGAGGTTCCTTGGCGTGACCAACCGCAACCAAATCAAGTTTTCCATACACGCCATCATATCCTGGAACTACATGAACTTTGCCAGTTCTAACCTTAACCACAGCGTCAGCAATCGCCGAGTCTGCCACCTCAGCTATAGCATCTTTGGATGCATTTATAAGCACGTTATACTCATCGCCGAACCTTCCAACGAGCAAATTGTATATTTTCCATACCGCTTGAGCATAGGGAGAAGCAGCGCCCAAAACCGCTTCAATTATCTCTGAGAGGGGTATTAACCGCATAAACCCTGGCTTTTTATCCGGCTTAAAGTCTGCGGGTCGATCAGCAAGTTCTTCAACGCGTTGTTTAACACCTTTAGTTAGTTTTCTAAGACACACCGGACATATGTTGCCGAATTTTTGTGCTTCCTGTGGAGAAAGGAACACATTGCATTTACGGTGTCCAGTCCAATGGTACTTTCCATAAGCAGGGTCAGTCTCGATAGTGAACTTGAACCGCGAAGGGTCTTTACTGCCAATCGCGTCGACTACTTCACGGTAACTCATTCTTGGAAGATCAAAAACGTTGGCTTCTCTGCCGATGCGCCATGGCCAAAAACTGTGGCCGTCGCTGTTCGAAACCAAGGCGAACTGGTCAAGCCTGCTCAAGCGCCAGTTCATCTGAGGATCAGATGATAGTCCTGTTTCCAAAGCGTGAATGTGATCAGCCATATCTTGATAGCATTCTTTAATGCTGTCAAAACCGCTGAAAGCACCGAAAACACTGAACCATGGTGTCCAAATATGAGCTGGAAAAACCATGTTCTCCCTTGAAATCCCTATAACCTCTTCAACCAACTGCGGAGCAGTCATGTTCAAGAGAGGTCTGCCATCAGCGGTTAAATCCCCGTATCTTGATAGCGCTTCATTGATTTGAATCGCGGTTTCGAAGCTCGGCGTCAATATGATATGGTGAATCTTCTTGATGACGTTTTCAAAACTAAAGATTGTACATACTTCCGTCGTCGACATGAACCGCACTGGTGAATACCCTTTGCTGTCAACTCTGTAAAGCCCAGTACCTTGATCAGAGACCAACTTTTCCTGCATTTCTCTGAGCCATTCTGGATGAGTAAAATCGCCCGTCCCTATAAGGTTCAACCCCTTAACCTCAGCAAAACGAGCAATTTCTTCGATGCACATCCGCTGGCTCGTTGCCCGACTAAAACGACTGTGAATATGTAAGTCGGCGATTACCTTCAAGTTCTGCGCCTAAACGTAGAATGGCAACCAAGAATTTTAATGTTAATGCCATTACGGCGGTTCATCCCAGTTTTCAGTTTTTCCATCCTCTGTACCTACTCGTTCATCTTTTTTCCTGTTTTCTGCCTTTTCAACGTTTTTAGCATTGCCATCTTCTTCGTCAACGTATTTAGCAAAGTATTTTTCCCAATTTAACTTGAACATTATTATGAAAACAACAATCAACAGCACTATTCCGAGGATGGTTCCCACCAAAAGGGACGTTCCTGCGCTTTCCACGCCGAAGAGGATGCTGACAATTTCCAGAGACAAGCGGCCACTATAAGCTATTATGAGATTGGAAAAGAATTTGCCTAAAACTGCAGGAATAAAGGCGCGTACCAAACTATAGCGCATAACACCTAGGGGGATAAAAAGCAAATCATCGGGCAAAGGAGTCAAAGCAAAAACGAAAATCGCTATTGGCCCGTATTTTTTAAAAAGTTTAGTTAAGAAATCCATTCTTCTTTTGTATCTACCACTGATAACTTTTCTGCCCCCAACACCAATTAGGTATCCTGAAAACTCGCCTATTGCTGCACCTGCACCAGCAGCGACTGCAATCAAGAAAGGGTCAAAAATTGGCTGACCACCAAGGATGAAAATGACGACCGGGTAAGGAATTGGAACAAAAATCGACATTGCTCCAAGCAAGCTTATTAGAAAAATGCCTAAATATCCGTATTGAAATGCAAAGGTTTCCAGCCAATTTTCAATGTCCTGAAGCAGCAAAGAACGGTCAAATCCTTCAGTATCCTATGCGAACAGCACTTAAAGAATTTATGAATTTCAAAAAATAGATCTAAAGTGATTTCTAAAGAAAATAAGAAATATTTTGTAACTTCACCGGAACTTTTCAACTCGATCCTTCCTTTTTTTGGCAGAAACCTTCTTAAATGAGAAGCGTTGATAAGACTGTGCCTTTAAAGGGTGAGGCTTATGTCCAAACCATTCTATGTGAAATATGAAGTGCCAAAAGAAATCGTAGATGCAGCCTATGAAGCCCTATCGATTGCTTCTAAGACAGGCGTAGTTAGGAAAGGAACAAACGAAGCCACGAAAGCGGTTGAGCGAGCTGTGGCAAAGCTCGTCATCATAGCTGAAGATGTGGATCCACCAGAAGTTGTAGCGCATTTGCCGCTTCTCTGCGAAGAAAGAAAAATTCCCTACGTGTTCGTTCCAAACAAAGACAAACTTGGGAATGCAGTAGGTATAGATGTTCCATGCGCTTCGGCTTGCATCATCAAAGAAGGAGACGCCACAGGATTAATTAAAGAAATTCTCACGCGGATTGAGCAGGTTAAACGAGGCGCTCAGTAATGAGCAAAAAAGCCGATAAGATAGCAGCAGATCAAGAACTTATACCTTCAGAAGTTATCCAAATAATCGGACGCACAGGCGTTACTGGCGAAATTACTCAAGTAAGAGTGCGTATCCTCGACGGAAAAGACAAGGGACGCATTATAACGCGAAACGTAAAAGGTCCAGTGCGTGTTCAAGACGTTCTGATGCTGAGAGAAACCGAAAGAGAAGCAAAGAAAATCACCAGATAAAAATGCAAAAGGTAAAGCTAAGAGGAATTGTCAATGCCCAAACCCAGAAAATGTTCATTTTGCGGTAACAATTTTCCAGCAGGCACAGGAATAATGTACGTTAAAAATGACGGAACCCTGCTGTGGTTCTGTTCAGGCAAATGCAAAAAGAGTTCTTTGAACTTCGGAAGGGACGCACGCAAGCTCAAATGGACAACGTACTACGGCAAAGAAGAGAAAGGAAAAGCATAAACAGCAAACAGAAGTTCCGCCCCTTCTAATTATCAATCCTTTTTTTCCATATTCTGCTTGAGAAAATCTTTCTGGTTTGGACAAATCTCGCTCAAGAAAGTACGTTTTATTAATGCTCCCTAAGAAATCAAACAGATTTGCAAAAGAAAGAAAACATTAATACCAAAAATATATCTATTTGAATTATCTGCTTCCAAAAAGATTTTATCCTCAAGGTCGTCAAAGAACTGCGCTTCGAAACATCGGTATGAAGATTTTATCGGTCATTTGTTAAAACCGAGATGGTAACGATGAAGAAGCAATCAACCATTTTTCATAACAACAGTCTTTAATAAGATCTGCTAGCAACGGCTCGATTAACGGTATACCCAAACACTACGATCTTCTTGCAATTTTCCCTAGAAGTTTGTTTGGTAGCGGGGACTAGATTTGAACTAGCGATCTCTGGGTTTCTCACAGCGCTCATGCGTTGTTATGAGCCCAGCGGGTTAATCCTGGCTACCCCACCCCGCTGATTCTGCTCTGCCAGCATCTTCGGAGTCCTTTTAGTACTAACTTCGTCGAGTATTAATAGTTTCTTTTTTTGCCTCAGCAAAAGCATTTTAGTGTGGACATTTACTCTGTATGCTGGTGCACTGATAATTGGATAAGCCATACTTCCGCGAGATGTTCAATCCATCCCTTGAAAATCCAGTTTTTGTTCAGGGACTCCCAGGTTTTGGGAACGTCGGGAGAATAGCAGCGCACCTTATGATCAAGTTTTGTCAAGCAAAACCTTTCGCAGAATTGTATTCTCCATCTTTTCCAGATTATGTTTCAATCAGCTCAAAAGGAATCGCTCATCTTCCAAAGTACGAGTTCTATGCTGCTCCAATGGAGAAAAACAACCTTGTTATTATGACGGGTGAAACGCAGCCTTCTTTCGATGATGTTTTGGCACACTACCAAGTTTGCTCAAAAATAGTGGATTTTGCAGAAAAGCAGGGCTGCCACTTCATAGTGACAATGGGTGGAGTGCCCATAACTGGGGATAAGGCTAAAATTTATGTGGCGGCAAGCTCGTCGAAGCTGGCAACCGAGTTTATGGAAAAGGGGGCAGTCATATACAGTAAAGGCAGAATAGTCGGAGGGACAGGACTTACGTTGGCGCTCGCAAAAGAGCGCGGACTCGACGGCGTCTGCTTGCTGGGCACCACTACTGGTTTTAAGGCGGATCGAGGTGCTGGTTTTTTAGTTTTCAAGTTTTTGATGAAAGCTTTAGGAAAAGAGATAAAAGAATGGTTGTAAGAAAAAAGATTGCGCTTGTAAAACATTTGGAACGTGTTTGAATGGTTAAAAACAAGGAAAACAATAGCCTTGGATTCAATAGGGACTCAAAGTTCTTCCGGATTCTTCTAATTATTGTTACGGTTTTTCTGCTTTTCGCTGGTCCAACATACATTCCTTACTTGCTTTCCAACATTCTAAACTTGGATTCTGTTGTATCAGTAATTGCAGGTTCTACCCTGTTTGCCGCGGGGGCATTCTTAATGTTTTTTCTTATTCAAAAGAAAATAATTTCGTAGATTTGCCTCAGATACCCCAGGGTGCATCATCGTATCAGCATTTTGGATTCTTCATCGGCGTTTTCTAGATTCTGATTGTGCGTATTAAGTCTTCTTCGTATAGCCGCGCCTACTGGGAAAGCATATAAAATATGCCCTAATATATACTCGGTATGCAAGAAGACAAGAAAAACCGCTTGGAAGAAATGGTTAGCAAGGATATAGCGTCCTCTAAGAGAACGACAATTATACTTGATAAGGACGAAAGAGATTTCATAGACCAAATGATAAAAGAAGGAAAAGAACCTGGGATAAAACCTCTTATTTCCAAGATGCTTGATGTTTATCAAAGCATGATGATTTACGATTGGCGTTTTCCTGGCGAATATTACTATGGGATAAGCCGTATCGCTTTTGTTAACGTGGAGTTGATCAACATCTTAATTCAGCAGATTGCAAAAGAAAAATGGTGGGAAATTGGAAAGGAAATGGGTGCTGCAATTAAAGTCTCGATGGAAACGACCTTGGGCCTTAAAGCAGCACAGCGTGAAAACTGGGAAAATATTTTCAAGAGATTAAAAGTGCAAGGATTTGGAGATTTCTATTTAAAAGACAAGTACCTCCTTCTTAAAACTCCCTTTATAGGTTACACTGAACTATGGAGAGGAATTTTGGAAGAATTGTTCAATGTAAAATTGGACACAAAAACCGGCGTGCCCCCATTTGTTTTCGAGATAAAATCACAAAAATCAATTTCAACACAATAAGTCGAAAATATGCCACAGCTAATATTAGAGAGGATAGATTTATAAGGAAACGTTAACCTAAGGTGCCTTTCAGTGATAAAAGTTGAGGGATCGCGTTCATACAAGGCGATTGCGTTCATCAAAAGTGAAGGTAATCCAAAAAGCAACTGTATAAGAACGAAAGACTATTCTAAACTACGCTTATCCCTCGAAAAGAAACAAGTTTTCTTGAAAAATACACTTTCAATTAGAAAAATAAAACGCCAGTATTTTAATGAAAAATTGGGTGACGAAAAATGAATAAAGTAAAATTTGCCATACCAGCCGGTTCATTAGCCAAAGCCACCTTTAACATTCTAAACCGTTCAGGATACAAAGTCTCTGGTCAAGAACGTACCTACAGACCAACAATTAACGACCCGAAAATTGAATTGAAAATCCTAAGACCACAAGAAATACCTATTTTCGTGGCTGAAGGTCTGCAAGACGTTGGCATTACAGGTCAAGACTGGATCAAGGAAACAGGTGCTGAGGTTGAAGTCCTCCAGAATCTAGAATACGGAAAAATAAGACTGGTAATAGCCATACCGAAAAGCTCGAGTGCCACCTCAATCTCTGAACTCATGGAAGAAGTATGGAGCAAAGAAAAGAACTTCCGAGTTTCCACCGAATACCTCAACATCGCAGCTGAATACCTAAAAAGCAGTCCTGCATATAAGAAACGCTTCGGTGAGTCTGAACCCTTAATAGTGACGCCATGGTGGAAAAAAGGCGAAAACCCAAGAGCAAAGATTTTTCTGTCTTTCGGAGCTACAGAAGCCAAGCCGCCGGAAAACGCTGATTGCATCATGGACGTAACTGAAACCGGCTCGACTCTTGATGCAAACAACTTGAAGATAATTGAGGATGTGTTGCAGTCTTCAGCAGTGCTTGTAGCAAACAAAGATGCCTTAGCTGACTCGAAGAAAAAAGAAAAAATCTACGATATTCTTACGCTGCTGAAAGGTGTAGTGGACGGCTCCAAGAGAATCCACATATTCGTAAATGTGAAGAAAACAAACCTGAAGATGCTTCTTAGCGAGTTGCCAGCCTTGAGGAACCCCACGGTAGCACCGTTAGCAGATGAAAACTGGTACTCGGTCAACACAGTAATCGAAAAAGAATGTCTTATAAGCCTCTTGCCAAAAATCCGCAAGATAGCCCAAGGCATTGTTGTTTATGAGCCTCGGCAAGTGCTAGCTTTAGACGAAATAAGCCGGAGGGAAAAAACCAAATGTGCAACCGGGTCCGAGTGAGAATATGGAAATCCAAGGCTTTGCCTCCTGATTGGTTTAAAAGAAAAGCACCAGACAAACAAACCAATGAAAAAGTCGAAAGCAATGTTAAAGCAATAATAAACACTGTTATAAAAAACGGAGACAAGGCCCTTATAAAACTTACAGAAAAATTTGATGAAGTCCGTCTAGAAACCAAAGACCTGCAAATAACACCTAGAGAGATTAAAGACGCTTACAAAGAAGTAAGCAAAGAGCAGGTCGCCGCCCTCAAACACATGAAAAACAAGGTTAGCGCCTTAGAGAAGCTCACGCTTAAGAATGTTGGCTTTAAAACTTCCAGTAAGGGAATTACTGTCCAAAACGTTTTGCGCTCAATCGAGAGCGTAGGATGCTATGTTCCAGGAGGACAAGCCGCTTATCCAAGCACTTTAGTCATGACTGTAGTGCCGGCTAAAGCCGCAGGAGTTCATAGAATCGTGGTGTGCTCACCGCCCAACGCTGAGGGCAAGATAAACCAGCTAGTTCTCGTTGCTGCCGACATATGTAAAGTTGACGAAGTCTACAAAGTTGGAGGCGCTCAAGCTATAGCCGCACTTGCCTACGGGACAGAAACAATTAAGCCAGTGAGAAAGATTGTTGGACCTGGAAACAAATATGTGACTGCAGCAAAAATTCTTGTTTCAAAGGACGTGGCAATTGACATGCCTGCTGGACCCAGCGAAGTTCTTGTGTTGGCAGATGAAACCGCTAATCCCAAGTTCATTGCTTTTGACATGATTTCTCAGGCAGAACACGGAGCAGATAGCGTCGCTGGGTTGATTACTCCTTCAAAGAGGCTTGCAGAAGAAGTGCAAAATTGGCTGGCAAGAGGGACTGTTGGTGCAGAGCGCGGAGAAATCGTTGGGAAAGCGTTGGAGCAGCACGGATTCATAATCACCTGCAAAGACATTATTGAAGTTGTTGAGTTAGCAAACGTTTTCGCTCCTGAACACCTTGAAATCCTTACACATAATCCTGATAAAGTAGCTGATAAAATCACGTCAGCCGGACTGATTCTCGTTGGCTCGTATAGTCCTGTCGCCTTAAGCGATTACGCCAGTGGAACAAATCATGTATTGCCCACAGGGGGCTTTGGGCATTCGTTTTCAGGTTTGTCTGCGCTTGACTTCGCGAAAAGAGTCCGCATCGTTGAAAGTTCAAAGGACGGATTGCAAACGGTTCAGGACCGTGTAAAAGTCATGACTGAAGCGGAAAACCTTCCAAATCACTATAAAGCCGTTGAAGCGAGGTTATAAAAATGAAAGCGTCATGTAAGAAGTGGCTGGACGAGAAGCTTGCAAAGATAACGTCTCTTGAAAGCTATACCCCTGAAAAAACGATCGAAAACGCCTCAAAGCAGTATGGGCTGTCCCCCTCAAGCATTGTTAAACTGAACTTTAACGAAAACCTTTACATACCTCGGGCAAAGCTTGCTGCGCTCCTTAGGGAAGTAGCAGAAGAATGCGATTTGAGGCTTTATCCCCAAGAAGAAGAAGAAAAACTACGTGAAGCTATAAATAATTATCTTGGTCTTCCGAAAGGATGTGTAGCTTTTGGGAACTCAAGCGACGAAGTTATGGATCGGGCCACTCGCTTGTTCTTGGATATAGGCGATCGTGCAGTCACGTTCGCCCCTACGTTTAGCGTCTTCAGGTATTGTGTGAAGTATAATGGCGCAGAGTACGTTGCAGTTCCGCTTCAGAAAGGCTTCGCACTTGATGTTGAAGCGTTGCGTGCTGCATTCACGCTCGAGACGAAGATGCTCTATTTGTGTTCTCCTAATAACCCGACAGGTAACCAGTTTGAGCTGGGTGAAGTCGAAACTTTGATTGAAGAGTTTCCTGGGATAGTTCTGATTGACGAGGCATACGTAGAGTATGCTGATTCCTCTGTGGTTCCGCTGATAAACAAGTACGAGAACCTCGTGGTGTTGCGGACTTTCTCCAAAGCCTTCGGTTTGGCTGGGCTTAGACTCGGATACGCCGTGGCTAATTCTGCCCTAGCGAATGCAATTAACAAGATACCAGCGCCTTACGCAATTAACATTGTATCTTTGACAATGGGTAGGAAGCTTCTGGAACACGTAGGCATAATGAAACAGGCTGTTGCGGCGTTGAAGGTTGAACGTACGAAACTGATAAACGCGTTGAACGAGATAAAAGGTGTGGAAGCGTTCGATTCCCGGGCGAATTTTGCGCTATTCAATACCAGCAAGCCGTACGAGGATGTTTATCTGAATATGCTGAAGCGGGGCTTAGTCATTAGAAAGCTAGGCAAGCTATTGATGTACGAGAATTGTCTCAGAACCACAGTTGGGTTGCCCGAGATGAACTTGAACCTCCTTAATGCGTTGAAAGAACATATGGATGACGAAACATGAGAAAGGATGAAGTTTATAGGAAAACGAAGGAAACTGAAGTCCGCGTGAAAGTAAACCTTGACGGCTCAGGAAAAGTCGACGCCAAGACGGGCCAATCTTTCCTTGACCACATGGTGACTTTACTGGCTTCACACAGTATGATCGATATAACAGCCAAAGTGACGGGTGATTTGAGGCACCACTCTGTTGAAGATCTTGCAATAGGCTTAGGCGAAGCATTGAACAAAGCTTTAGGGGCTAGAGAAGGTATCGCCCGATTCGGTTACGCAGTGGCGCCTATGGATTGTTCATTGGCTTTTGCAGCTGTTGACCTCGTGAAGCGACCATACTTCAAGATCAACTTGAAACTGAGAGGTAAAAAAATAGAGGACATGCCCACAGAAGATATAAATCATTTCTTTGAGTCATTGGCAACTTCGCTGTGCGCTAATGTCCACGTTTACTTGCAATACGGTAGTAACGACCACCACAAAGCAGAAGCCGCCGTCAAAGCTTTAGCGCTTTCGCTGAGACAAGCTGTAGCTTTGGATTCTAAACGAAAGGGCGTGCCGAGTTCCAAGGGAGTAATTTGATGCCGGAAGCAGTGATATTCGACTATGGCGTTGGAAATCTTCTCAGCCTTAAGTGCGCTTTGGAAAAAGTTGGGTTAAACGTTCAAATCGGCGTGTCAGCACAACAAATGAAGAAAGCAGATGCCATCGCATTGCCGGGTGTTGGTAACTTTTCTGCTGCCATCAATAAACTTGACTCCGTGAAAGACACACTTTTAACTTCTGTGGAGAATGGTACTCCCATAATCGGGATATGCCTAGGATTGCAGTTGTTATTTCCAGAAAGTGAGGAAGGTCCAGGAAAGGGTTTGGCTCTTTTCGCGGGCAAAAATGTCAGGTTGCGAGGCCAAATAAAGGTTCCGCACATGGGATGGAACACGCTTCGGCTGGTGAAGCAAAAACCGCTTTTTACAGGTGTTGCTGACGAGTCATACGTGTACTTTGTGCACTCACTTTACCCAGTTTCAACAGACAGAGAGATTGTGGCGTCGGAAACAGAGTATGGCACAATTTTTACTTCAGCCATAGCCAGCAAAAACGTATTCGGCACGCAGTTTCACCCAGAAAAGTCAGGCGACATCGGTCTGAAGATCCTAGAAAACTTTGCGAATATAGTTAAAAGGTGACAACTTTTGCTTTTGATACCAGCTATTGACCTAATGAACGGAGAGATTGTACGACTTACGCATGGCGACCCGAAAACTGCAAAGGTTTACATCCAATTCGGCGGACCAGTGAAAACTGCGAAGAAATGGCAGGCTGACGGTGCAAAGAAATTACATATAATCGATTTAGATGCGGCGTTAGGAACAGGCAACAACCTGTCAGTGATCGCGGAAATCGCCGAAAACACGGACTTTCCCATCCAAGTTGGGGGCGGAATACGTAACATTGAGGCTGTGAAAAAAATGCTTGAGCTGGGGGTTAGCCAAGTTATTCTTGGCGCTCTGGCGTTCAACAATCCACAAGCAGTAACCCAGGTTCAGCAGATTTTCGGCGCCAAGTCCGTTATTGTTGCTTTGGATAATCGCGATGGCAGAATAATGGTTGAAGGCTGGAAAACGCCCACGGCACTGGACATAAAAAAAGCGTTGAAAAAGTTTGTTGCGCTCGGCATTAAAACGTTTCTTGTGACTTCGATAACTAAGGACGGCACGCTTTCAGGTCCAGACCTTGACATGCTCAAGGAAGCATGCCAGGAACCAAGAGCGGAGATAATTGCCGCCGGGGGAATAGGTGGCTTGAACGATTTGGCAGCGTTGAAGCGTGTGGGGGTTGAAGGTGCGGTGATTGGAAAGGCCCTGTATGAGGGTAAATTCACGTTGAAAGAAGCATTTAAAATAGTAGGAGAAATTTAGGAGATGCCCTTAGCGAAGCGCATAGTGCCCTGCTTGGATGTAACCTGTGGTACAGTAGTCAAAGGAATAAACTTTTTAAACCTGAAAAAGTCGGGTGATCCTGTTGAGTTGGCAAAGCGTTATTCAGATGAAGGCGCTGATGAACTAGTTTTTCTTGACATAACTGCTTCCTCCGATAACAGAGACATACTTCGAGGAGTTGTCGAGGGTGTAGCAAGAGCGATTAACATCCCATTCACTGTTGGAGGCGGGATCCGTAGAGTGTCTGACGCCCGTCTTGTTTTATGCAGTGGAGCGGACAAGGTTTCAGTTAATACGGCAGCGGTAGAGAACCCGCAGGTAATAACCGAGCTTGCCGACGTGTTTGGGCAGCAATGCGTCGTAGTAGCCATAGACGCAAAAAGGAACCGTGAGCAGAGGGCCGACAAGATAATGGTGGAGACTAGTGAAGGTTCAGTTTGGTTTGAAGTTTACACTTACGGCGGGCGAAAACCAACTGGGATAGACGCTATTGGCTGGGCTATTCGAGCAGTAGGACTTGGCGCCGGCGAGTTTCTTGTGACTTCGATGGATAAAGACGGCACGAAAGATGGTTACGACATAGAGTTGACGCGGACTATTTCTGAAAAAGTAAATGTTCCAGTTATTGCAAGCGGCGGAGCTGGGGTGCCTGAGCATTTTGTTGAGGTTTTTATAGAAGGGAAAGCTGATGCGGCGTTAGCGGCTTCAGTTTTTCACTATAACCAGTATCCTGTTCCAGTTGTGAAGCAGTTCTTGCGTAAGCAGGGGGTGATTGTTCGAACTTGATTAAAGATTTTATGAAAAAACTGGATTTCAAGAAGGGTAACGGTCTCATACCAGTCATTGTGCAGGACGTTAATTCTAAAGAGATACTTATGCTGGCTTACGCCAACGAGGAAGCCTTAGAGAAGACGCTAAGCACGGGTTACGCATATTATTGGAGCCGGTCACGGAAAAAATTATGGATGAAAGGTAAAACATCAGGGCATACGCAGAAGATAAACCTAGTAGCGACGGACTGTGATTACGACACCTTATTGTACGTTGTGCAGCAGAAAGGACCCGCATGCCACACTGGTGAATACACCTGCTTCCACAACAAGCTAACAATTAGATAACAATTTTGGTTTTTTATTGCCTATTTAAAATTACAATCTTACCCCTTCTACGTTTTTCTAATAGATTCGCTTCCAGTACCCAAATATGATAGTTTTTCTCGCCTCTATTATATGGTTCCCCTGTAGATGCGTTGGGTTCCTTTGTAGAAATTGTGTTGGCGGGTAAAGTGGTTGAAGTTTTTGGTCTATTAGGTGCATGTCGGGTTTCAACGCTTTGTTTTTTCATAATATCTGTTTAGTTTGGCATTTCTGTGATGCCGTAGTGCTTCAACGGCAAACATTGCCAAGGCGAATACAGTTATCAGTATTAGTAGCAGGAA